>Ga0335074_10000660_pt1 | contig 48019 bp, 36 predicted proteins | sample Lox_Sample_23_FD_206715 | JGI IMG/M metagenome (GOLD analysis project Ga0335074, IMG submission 206715) | Soil microbial communities from Loxahatchee National Wildlife Refuge, Florida, United States - Lox_Sample_2.3 | ecosystem: Environmental > Terrestrial > Soil > Wetlands | place: USA...
GGCGGCGATGAGCGCGGGCCGCCCCCCGCCGCGACACGCCTCCTCGATGGCCTCGAGCGTCTGCATCGTCTCGCTCTCGAAGGGTGCGACGCTGATTCTGCGCAGGCGCCCGACGTGTCCGCACGTGCCGAGCGCCCGGGCGAGGTCCGCCGCGAGGACCCGGATGTAGGTGCCCTTCGAGCACACCGCCTCGAGCTCCAAGCTGCCGGCGCCGAGGGCGAGCGTTACCAGCTCGTCGATCTCGATCTCGCGCGGCGCGCGCTCGACCTCGAGCCCGGCGCGCGCGAGGCGGTAGAGGGGTTGCCCACCCCGCTTCAGGGCGGAGTACATCGGGGGCACTTGCAACTGGCGGCCGCGAAAGCGCGCGAGCACTTCCGCGACCCTCTCCGGCGCGATCGCCGGTCGGGGCAGGGGCGCCGTCTCGATCACCGCGCCTTCCCGGTCGCCCGTGTCGGTTGCAGTGCCGAGGGCGATCTCGAACCGGTAGCGCTTGCGCCCGCCGATGAGCTCACCGGCGATCTTGGTCGCCTCCCCGAGACAGATGGGCAGCATCCCGGTCGCAAGCGGATCGAGGCTGCCGACGTGTCCGGCCTTTTGCCCGCCGGTGAGGCGGCGGACGCGCTGCAGCGCGGCGTTCGACGACAGCCCTTCGGGCTTGTCGAGCAGCAGCACGCCACTCAGCATTCCCGAGCTCAGGGCTTGGAGGAGGGCTCGACGGCGCTCGCGATGAGGTGGGTCAGATGCTCCGCCCGATCGAAGCTGTCGTCGAACACGAAATGGAGCCGCGGCGCGTACCGCAGCGCGAGCCGGCGCGCGACCTCGCCGCGCAGAAACCCCCCGGCATGCGTGAGCCCCGTGCGCACCTCGTCCACGGTATGCCGCGAGGCGAAGGGGACGAAGAACACACGCGCGGTCTTCAGATCCGGCGCCACCTCGACCGCCGTGATCGTCACATTGCCGACGCGCGGATCCTTCACCTCGCGGCTCACGAGCTCGGCGAGCACGCGGCGCAGCTCGGCCTCGACCTTGAGGTGGCGCGATTCGGCCATCATTGGAGGGTACGCGCCACCTCGACCCGTGCAAAGCACTCGATCTGGTCGCCGACGCGAACGTCCTGATAGTTGCGCACGCCGATGCCGCATTCGGTGCCCGCGCGCACCTCGCTCACATCGTCCTTGAAGCGGCGCAGCGATTCGAGCGCGCCCTCGAAGATGACGACATTGTCGCGCAGCACGCGGATCGGATTGTTGCGCCGGACAACGCCTTCCGTGACGAGGCAACCCGCCACGACGCCGAACTTGCTCGAGCGGAATACCTCGCGCACCTGCGCGACGCCCACGATCTGCTCCTTGATCTCCGGTTGCAGCAGTCCGCTCATCATCTGCTTCACGTCGTCGATCGCCTCGTAGATGATGCTGTAGTAGCGCACCTCGACGCCGGTCTCCTTCACCGCATCGCGCGCCGCGGAATCCGCGCGGACGTTGAAGCCGATGATGCGCGCGTGCGAGGCGGCCGCGAGCTGCACGTCCGAGGCCGTGATGCCGCCGATCGCGCTCGCGATCACCTTCACCTGAACCTCCTCCGAGGAGAGCTGCGTGAGCGCGTCCCGCAACGCCTCGACACTGCCCTGAACGTCGGCCTTCAGCAGGATCGCGATGACGCCCGCCTTCTCCGCCCCGAGCTGCGAGAACACGTCCTCGGGGCGCGTCGTGGTTGCCTGGCGCGCGAGCTTCACGTCGCGGAACTTGCCCTGGCGATAGAGTGCCACCTCGCGTGCCTTGCGCTCGCTCTCGACGGCGAGCAACTCGTCTCCGGCATTCGGCGCACCGGACAGGCCGAGCACCGCCACGGGCATCGAGGGCGGCGCCTCCTGCACGGCGGCGCCGTTCTCGTCGAACATGGCGCGCACGCGCCCGTATTCGGCGCCCGCGAGAATGGAATCGCCCATCTTGAGGGTGCCTTTCTTCACGAGCACGGTCGCGACCGCGCCCCGTCCCTTCTCGATGCTCGACTCGATCACGATGCCGCTCGCGAGCCCACCTGCGGGTGCCTGCAGCTCGAGAACCTCGGCCTGCAGCAGGATCGCATCGAGCAGCTGATCCACACCGGCGCCGGTGCGCGCCGAGACGTTGACGAACATGCTCTGCCCGCCCCACTCCTCGGGGATGATCTCCTGCTTGGCGAGCTCGGTGCGCACCCGGTCGGGATCCGCATCGCTCTTGTCGATCTTGTTGACGGCGACGACGATCGGCACATTCGCGGCGCGCGCATGCTGGATGGCCTCGATGGTCTGAGGCATCACGCCGTCGTCCGCGGCGACCACCAGCACCACCACGTCGGTGACCTTCGCTCCGCGCGCGCGCATCGCCGTGAAGGCCGCATGGCCCGGCGTGTCGAGAAACGTGATGGTGCCCTTCGGCGTCGTCACGCGGTAGGCGCCGATGTGCTGCGTGATACCCCCCGCCTCGCCCGCCGCGACCTTCGCTCGGCGGATGTAATCGAGCAGTGACGTCTTGCCGTGGTCGACATGGCCCATGACGGTGACGACGGGCGGGCGCGGCTCGAGCGCGGTACTCTCGACGGCTGCGCCCTGCAGGTCGTCCTCGATCTGATCTTCCCGCTGCACCTTCGCCGAATGGCCGAGCTCCTCGACGACCAGCACGGCGGTGTCCTGATCGATCGGCTGATTGATCGTCGCCATCACGCCCATGTTCATCAGGACCTTGATCACCTCGGTCGCCTTGATGGCCATCTTCTGGGCGAGCTCGGCGACGGTGATCGTCTCGCCGAGCGATACTTCCCGCTTGACGGGCATCGTCGGCATCTCGAAGGCATGCCGCGCGTCTGCGGCCACGGACACCTGACGGCTCTTGATGCGCTTCTTCTTCTTGAAGCGCGAGCTCACGTCGGTTGCGACGTGCAGCTCCTCGCGCCCGTAGCGCGTCGGCTGGCGCTCCTCCGTCGTCTCCTCCGCGACCGGTTCCTCCTCGACCGGCGGCGCCGGACGCTCGCGTGTCTGCTGCTCGCGGTCGCGGCGCTCCGCGTCCTCGCGCGCCTGCTGCTCGGCGATCCGCCGCGCATCCTCTTGCGCGCGCTTGCGGTTCTGCTCCTCCTCGACCCGCCGACGGTTCTCGGCCTCGATGCGCTCGCGCTCGCGCCGCTCGGCCTCGAGCCGCTCGTTCTCGAGGCGCGCAGCCTCCTCGGCCTCGCGGCGCCTCTGCTCGAGGTCCTCCTGCTGCGCCCGCGCCTGCTCCTCGAGAACGTCGCGCTTGATGTAGCGGCGCGTACTGCGCACCTCGACGTTGACCGTACGCGCACGGCCCTGCGCGCTCGCGAGCTTCAGCTCGCTCTGGGTCTTGCGGCGCAGCGTGATCTTGCGCGGTGCGCCGCCGTCGCTCTCGCTGCCGTGGCTGCGGCGCAGGTGGGTGAGCAGCTCGAGCTTGGCCTCGTCGCTGATCCGGTCCTCGGGACCCGCGACCTTGATGCCGGCCTGATCGAGCTGCACGAGCAGCCGATCCACCGGCACCTTGAGGACCTCGGCAAATTGGGAGACGGTTACGTCGGCCATGAGCTACACCACCTCGACTATTTTCGGCGCGCGCCCGCCACAATGCCCGATCGCGAGCTTCATCTTAGTGCCCCGCCTCGAACCAGTGGGCGCGCGCCTTCATGATGAGCCTGCCCGCCTCGTCCTGGGCGAGGCCTTCAATATCGGCGAGATCGTCGATCGACTGCTCCGCCAGGTCCTCGCGCGTGCGGACGCCCCGGCGCGCGAGCGCCAGCGCCAGGTCGGGACTCATGCCCTCGAGCAGCAGCAGATCGTCCGCCGGCATCGACTGGTCCAGCGTCTCCTCGCTCGCGATCGCCTGCGTGAGCAGCACGTCGCGCGCGCGGTTGCGCAGCTCCTTGACCATCTCCTCGTCGAACTCCTCGATCGCGATGAGCTCTGCCTGCGGCACGTAGGCCACCTCCTCGACCGTCGAGAAGCCCTCCTGGACCAGAATCGTGGCCACGTCCTCGTCGACGTCGAGCTGCTTCATGAACGTCTGCACGAGCTCGCGCGCCTCGGTCTCGCTCTTGGCCTCGGCGTCGGACTCCGTCATCACGTTGAGGTCCCACCCGGTGAGCTGGCTCGCGAGGCGGATGTTCTGGCCGCCGCGCCCGATCGCCTGCGAGAGCTTCTCCTCCGCGACCGCGATGTCGATGCTGTGCGAGTCCTCGTCCACGACGATCGACATCACCTCGGCGGGTGACATCGCGTTGATGACGAACTGCGCGGGATTGTCGACGTAGGGAATGATGTCGACCCGCTCGCCGGAGATCTCGTTCGAGACGGCCTGCACGCGCGAGCCACGCATGCCGACACACGCGCCGACGGGATCGATGCGCGGATCGTTGCTGCGGACGGCAATCTTCGCCCGCACGCCCGGGTCGCGCGCGGCGCCGAGGATCTGGATCAGACCCTGACCGACCTCCGGTACCTCGAGCTTGAACAGCTCGATCAGGAACTCGGGGGCGGTGCGCGTGAGGAACAGCTGGGGCCCGCGCGGCTCGGAGCGCACCTCCTTGAGATACGCCTTGATGCGGTCTTGGGGCTTGACCTGCTCGCGCGGAATCATGTCCGGGCGCGGCACGAAGCCCTCGGCGTTGCCGCCGAGATCGACATAGATTCCGTTGCGGTCCACTCGCTTGACCACGCCGCTCACGAGCTGTCCGACACGATCCTGGTACGCATCGACGACCTGGGCGCGCTCGGCCTCGCGCACCTTCTGCACGATCACCTGCTTGGCCTGCTGCGCGGCGATGCGACCGAACGCGACCGATTCGATCGACTGCTCGACGAAGCCGCCCGGCTCGACCTTCGGATCGAGATCGCGCGCGTCTTCCAGACGCAGCTCGTGCTCGGGGGACTCGAGCTCGGTCGAATCGTCCGCGAACACCTTCCAGCGTCGAAACGTCTCGTAATCGCCGCTCTTGCGGTCGATCGCGACGCGCACGTCCCACTCCTCGCCGTGCTTCTTGCGCGTGGCGGAGGCGAGGGCGGCTTCGAGCGCCTCGAAGATCACTTCTTTGTCGACGCCCTTCTCGTTGGAGACGGCATCGACCACCATCAGAATTTCCTTGTTCACGGATACCTCTTCATGGGCTGCGCCCAGAATCTCTCGGGGTCGCTCTGAGCGACCCCGAGCATGAAGCTAAGAAGCCTCTTCATGCTCATTCGTGCCCTTCACCCGAGCGGCGCCAGCCGCGCCTTCCCGATCTCGCGAAACGGCAGCTTGACGACCGCCCGGTCAACTTCCAGTGCCACGCCCTCTTCCTCAACCGACTGCAACGTGCCGGTGAAGCGCCGCCGGCCCGCGCGAGGCGTCAGCTCCACGAACACCCGCGCGCCCACGAATCGCTCGAAATGCGCGCGGGTACGCAGCACCCGGTCGTCCCCCGGCGAGGACACCTCGAGCGTGTAGGCCGTCGCAATGGGATCCTCGACATCGAGCCGCGCCGAGATCTCATGACTCGCGCGCTCGCAGTCGTCGAGCCCGATGCCCTCGGGCCGGTCGATGAAAATGCGCACCGTCCCGCGCCCCCGAGCCGGGGTATACGTCAGCTCCACCAGCTCGTAGCCCAGCTGAGCCAACAGCGGCTCAATGAGGGCGACGAGCCGCTCGCGCAAGGCCGCCGCCATGAGCTTGAGCTCCCGCCACAAATAAAAAAGGGCCCTGAGGCCCACGTCCAGTCGAGCATCGCCGCGCTCCCCGGCAATCCTGGAGCGGCGCGCTCAAAAAAGAAAAGCCCCTCGGGGGGCTTTCCACCATCGAGCACTCGGCGGCTGCCAACCAGCCGCCGGCGGGGTCGAGGTGCAGGCCACCCCACCCACCGAGGGCGCGAATTCTACGGCAGCCCGCCCGATGCGTAAACCTTTGGCGCTCCGGCGGGACGGAGCCCTGGACGGGTGGCCGGTGGGCCGGGGGTCACCCGCCGCTCGGCGCCCGCCCTCAGCGCTCGATCTTCAGCTCGCCGAAGGCGATGCCGAGCTCCCAGCCCTGTCCCTTGGCGGACAGGGCGAGGGAAACCTCTCCCTTGGTCATCGCCTGCGCCTGCGCGGAGTTGACGGCACCGGCTTCGGCCTGCGCCTTCACGTAGGAGCCGAGCAGCTCGTCCATGCTCGAGACTTTCGAGAAGTCGCCGCGCCCCGTCTCGACGTACTTGCCGGCGGTGATACCCCCGCCCTTCGCGACGAGCTTGACGTTCATCGATTGGCCATCGGAACAATGGACGGTGCCGTGTCCCTCGGCCGTCTGATAGAAGAGCGACCAGCCCTTCATCGTGAACGTCATGGTGCATTTGAGGTTCGCATCGGCCCGAGCGGCGGGTGCCGCTGCCAGTGCGAGCGTCGCGGCCGCTGCGAGACCGGCCAACTGCAAAATCTTGCGCATGTGACTCGTACCCCTCTGCAATCGCTGTGAACCCACTTCGAAACGCACGGCGCCTGCGCACCTCACGCGGTCGCGCGGAGCGGCCGCTCGATCATGCACTCGGGCTCGCCGCCGTTGACGAGCACCGCCTGTTTGCGCATGAAGCTCAGCATGCCCGCGCCCCGGCCACCCATGCCGGAGAACTTGAAGGATTCCCACTCCGCCACTCCGAATCCCGAGAAGGTGAGGAAAGTGTCCTGCACGCTCACGACGCCGGCATCGAGGCGGTCGGCGATGCGGCGCGCCTCCTGCTCGGTGCCGCCGATCACGGCCGCCGAGAGCCCGTAGTGGCTGTCGTTCGCGAGACTCACGGCCTGCTCTTCCGTACGGAACCGCATCACGGGCATCACCGGACCGAAAGTCTCCTCGCGCATGATCGTCATGTCGTGATTCACATCGACCAGCACGGTCGGATACATGTACAGGCCACCGCCGAGATTCACCGACTTGCCGCCGGCGCGCAACTTCGCGCCCCTCGCCAGGGCGTCGCCGAGATGGCTATCGACGATCGCGGCCTGCCGCTCCGAGATGAACGGGCCGATGTGGCCGCGGTTCCGGTCCGGATAGTTGAGCTCCACGCGTGCCGCCTGCTGCACGAGCAACTCGACGAACCGATCGTGAACGGTCTCGTGCACGTAGATCCGCTCGATCGAGAAGCACACCTGGCCCGTGCTGGTGACCGCCCCGCGCAGCACGGCGGTCGCGGCGCGCTCGAGGTCGGCGTGCTGCGTGATGACGACCGGATCCTTGCCCCCGAGCTCGAGCATCGCGGGAATGAAGCGCTTGGCGCACGCCTCGGCCACCTGGCGCCCGTTCGGCACACTGCCCGTGAAATTGACGATATCGACGTGCTCGATGATGGCCCGTCCGGTCTCAGCGTCGCCCACGACATATGTCAGCACCTCCGCGAGCTCGGGAACCTCCTCGATGGTCTGCATGAGCGGACGCACGAAGCGGGGCGCGACTTCGCTCGGCTTGACGATGACGGCACAGCCGGCAAACAGCGCCGGAATCGCATGCAGCGTGGACAGCATGAGTGGGGCATTCCACGGCCCGATCACGCCGAGCAGCGGATACGGCCGCAGGTTGGTGTCATAGCGAATGTGCGGCATCGCGGGCGATTGACCCGCCCGCCGCAGCTGCTGAAAGATCGCGGGGGCCGCCTGCGCGAGGCGCGTGATGGCGCCGATGACCATGTCGGGCGCTACCCGCGAGATCTGCCCGTACCCGGTATCGACGGAGTCCGCCTCGATGAGCACGGCGCGATGAGCCCTGAGCCGGTCCACCCAGCGCCGCAACACCTCGATCCGGCGCTCGACCGGCGCCCGCTCCCACGCAGGCTGTGCGCGGCGCAGCCGCGCGCAGCTTGCGGCGATCTCGGGGTCCGAGGCGGGCGTGATATGGAGATCGATCTCGCCGGTTCGCGGGTTGCGGACGGGCAGCGGGTCGCGTCGCGCGGTCGCGCTCATGAGCGTCGTCCCGGGGTCGGGCCGGTCGGGTTCGCACAGTGGTCAACCATCGGCGTCGGTGTCGGTGCAGGGGATCGCGGACCGTCGCAATCCTATCACTCGCGTGCCAACCCGAGGAACGCGCCACCTCGCGACCAGGGGTTCGATAGAATGAGTCTTCCGGATCGTCGGGCTGGCATCGCCGGCCTCGGGTCGGCCGCCCAGGGATAGAGACCGCTCCATGCCTTCCCCAATGTTGCGCAGCGCCATGATCGCGCTGCTCGTGCTGCCGGCCGCCTGTGGCCGAGCGCCGCCAGTCGGCGGTGGCGCCCTGCCTCCTCCCGAGGTGGGGGTCGTGCGTGTGCACGCCGAATCGGTGCCGCTCACGCGCGAGGTGGTCGGGCGGCTCTCGCCGCTGCGCACGGCTGACGTGCGGGCGCGCGTCGCGGGTGTCCTGCTCAAGCGCCTCTACCGAGAGGGCTCGGAAGTGAAGGAAGGCCAGAAGCTCTTCCAGATCGACCCCGCACCGCTCCAGGCGGCGCTCGATGCGGCGATCGCGGCGCTCGCGCAAGCCGACGCCAACGCGAGGAATGCCCACGTGACCGCCGATCGAAATCGCGCACTCCTGCCGAGCGGACTCGTCTCGCGCTCGGACGTGGACACGAGCAACGCGAACGAGCGCTCGACCGCGGCCTCCGTCAAGCAAGCCGAGGCGAACGTCGAGGCGGCGCGCATCAATCTCGGCTATGCGACCGTGACGGCGCCCATCTCGGGACGCTCCGGACAGCAGGCCGTGACCGAAGGGGCTCTGGTCGGCCAAGGCGAGGCGACGCTCCTCACGACGATCCAGCAGATCGACCATCTGTACGTCAACTTCGATCGTCCGGCCGACGAGATCCTCAGGCTGCGGGAGCAGGAACAGGCGGGCGATGTGACGCTGCTCGACCACGACAGGGCCCGCCTGCAGGTCATCCTGCCGAATGGACGACCCTATGACGAGGTCGGCACGGTCGATTTCGCCGACGTGACGGTCGATCCGACGAACGGGGCGCTCGCCTTCCGCGGCGTCATCGCGAACCCCGACCGGCTGCTGCTTCCCGGCATGTTCGTCAATATCCGCCTGCTGCTCGGACGGCAGAACCACGCGTTTCTCGTCTCGCAAGCGGCCGTGCGGCGCGACTCGGCCGGCGCGTACGTGCAGACCGTGGGCGATGACGGGCGCGTCGCGCAGAAGCGCGTTCAGGCCGACGCCATGTCGGGCACGGACTGGATCGTCACGCAGGGCCTCGCGGATGGCGACCAGGTGATCGTCTCCGGCGTCGATAAGGTGAGAGCGGGCGCGCTCGCGCGAGCGATTCCCTACAGCCCCGCAGCCGCCATCGCCGGAGCGACGGTTGCGGAGCGGCAGGCCGTCGCGGGACCGTAAGCGGAGCAGGTTTCAGGGTTCCATGGCGAAGTTCTTCATCGATCACCCGGTCTTCGCCTGGGTCCTCGCCATTCTGGTCACGCTCGGGGGCCTCATCGCGCTCACCCGCCTCCCGATCGAGGCCTACCCGAGCATCGCCCCGCCGCAAGTGTCGGTCTCGGCGAACTATCCCGGCGCGAATGCCGATACGGTCGAGAAGACCGTGACGCAGGTGATCGAGCAGCAGCTCACCGGGCTCGATCACCTGCTCTATTTCACCTCCACGTCCAACTCGCAGGGCAGCTGTCAGATCACCCTCACCTTCGCTCCCGGAACGAACCCCGACATCGCCGCCGTCCAGACGCAGGCGCGCGTGCAGCTCGCCGAGCCCCGGCTGCCGGCCGAGGTCAACCAGCAGGGCATCTCGGTCTTCAAGCAAAGCGCCGGTCAGGTGCTCGTCATCGCGCTCCGGTCCGATGACGGCCGGCTCAACTCCTTCGCGCTCAACAGCATTCTGTCCTCGGAGATCATCGATCAAATCGAGCGCGTGGACGGCGTGGCATCGGCCAATCAGTGGGGATCCGAATACGCGATGCGCATCTGGCTCGATCCGGACAAGCTGCACGCCTATGGTCTCTCGGCCGCGCAAGTGCTCGCGACCGTGCAGGACCAGAACCTGCAGGTGGCCGCCGGCTCGATCGGCGCGATGCCGTCCATCCCGGGCCAGCAGCTCTCCCTCACCGTCACGACCCTCGGCCGGTTCAGCGCTCCGGAGCAGTTCGAGAACATCATCCTCCGTGCCGATACGAATGGCACGACCGTGCGGCTGAAGGACGTGGCGCGGGTCTCGCTCGCTCCGTATTCGTTCGGCAACGACCTGCGCATCGACGGAGCGCCGATCGCGGGCTTCGGCATCCAGGCGTTTCCCGGCGCGGATGTTCTGCGGGTTCAGCGCGCGGTCATCGCGCGCATGCGCGAGCTGCAGTCCTCGTTGCCCCCCGGCGTGTCGTGGTTCAGTCCCTTCGATCAAACACAGTTCATCACCATCTCGATTCGCGAGGTCGCCTTCACGCTCGCCGGCGCCGTGGTGCTCGTCTTCCTGACGATGCTCATCTTCCTGCAAAGCTTTCGAGCCACGATCATTCCGACGCTCGTGATGCCGGCGGCGCTGATGGGCGCGTTCATCGGTATCTATGCGGTCGGGTTCACCATCAACATCCTCAGTCTGTTCGGAGTCGCGCTCGCGATCGGCATCGTCGTGGACGATGCCATCGTCGTGATCGAGGCGGTCGAGCGCATCATGCGCGAGGAGCATCTGAGTCCGCGTGCGGCGACGCGCAAGGCGATGGAGCAGATCACCGGGGCGATCGTCGCCATCACCCTCGTGCTGGCCGCGGTGTTCGTGCCGAGCGCGCTGCAGACGGGCAGCGTCGGGGCCGTCTATCGACAGTTCGCGCTCACCATCGCGATCTCGATGCTGTTCTCCGCATTCTTCGCGCTCTCGTTCACGCCCGCCCTGTGCGCAACCCTGCTGCGTCCGACGCACCTCAAGCCGAACCTGATCTTCCGCGGCTTCAACTGGGCCTACGAGACCGCCCTTGCCGCCTATGTGCGGCGGGTCGGCTGGGCGGTGCGGCACGCGCCGCGCTGGATGGTCGCCTTCGTGGTCCTGTTGCTGCTCGGGACGTACCTGCTGGTGCGGCTGCCGGGCGGCTTTCTGCCGGATGAGGATCAGGGCTATGCCTACGTGATCGTGCAGAACCCGCCCGGCACGACCATGACACGCACCGTGGACGTGCTCGCGCGGGTCGGAAAGATCCTGCATCAGAACGAGGCGGTGAGCACGGTGATGCAGGTCGCCGGCTGGAGCTTCATCGGGCAGGGCGAGAACGTGGGGCTCGCCTTCGTGCGCCTGAAGCCCTGGAGCGAGCGCAGGATCAAGGCGGACGCGTTCATCCGCTGGGCCAACAGGACGCTCGGACGCAGCATTCGCGACGCCCAGGTGTTCGCCGTCAATCTGCCGACCGTGCAGGCGCTCGGCAACTTCGGCGGCTTCGACTTCTACCTCGAGGACCGCGCGGGTCTCGGTCACACGGCGCTGATGCAGGCCGAGAGCACGCTGCTCGCCGCGGCGCAGAAGTCCCCGATCCTCACCAACCTGCAGCTGAACAGCCTCGCGGACGCCCCGCAGCTGCATCTGAACGTCGACCGCGTCCAGGCCGAATCGATGGGGCTCTCGGTGAGCGACGTCTACACCGCGCTCCAGCTCATGCTGGCTCCCGTGTACGCGAACGATTTTTTCTACGGTGGCCGTGTGCTGCGCGTGCTGCTGCAAGCGGATGCCCCCTATCGGATGACTCCGGAAGCGCTCAATCACTTCTACGTGCCGAGCACGCTCCCGAACGGGGCCTCCGGCAGCACGATGACGACCGCGACCGGTACTGCGGTCACGGGAGCGACGACCACGGCACCGGACACTTTCGCCTCCTCCGGGTCGGCGTCCAGCCCCACGATTCCCACGATGATCCCGCTGTCGAGCGTGGTGCACGGGACATGGGACATCGCCCCGACGATGCTCACCCGCTACAACGGCTACTCGGCGGTCGAGATCACGGGGTCGAACGCCCCCGGGTACAGCTCCGGCCAGGCGATGCAGGAGATGCAGCGGCTCGTCGGTGAGGACCTGCCGAACGGCATCGGCTTCGATTGGGCCGGGCAGTCGCTCCAGGAGATCGTCTCGGGAGCGCAAGCCCCGATGCTGTTCGGGCTCTCGATCCTGGTCGTCTATCTCGCGCTGGCCGCGCTCTACGAGAGCTGGGCGATCCCGCTCGCCGTGATGCTGGTCGTGCCGATCGGCGTGCTCGGCGCCATCGTGGCGGCGCACCTGCGCGGCCTGCCGAACGACGTCTTCTTCAAGGTGGGGCTCATCACGATCATCGGGCTCGCCGCGAAGAACGCCATCCTGATCGTCGAGTTCGCCGTCACCGAGCATGCGAGCGGCAAGACCCTCCGCGATGCGGTCGTCGAGGCTGCGCGGCTGCGCTTCCGCCCCATTCTCATGACCTCCTTCGCATTCATCCTTGGCGTGATGCCGCTCGTCGTCTCGAGCGGCGCCGGCGCCAATGCGCGCCATGCGATCGGCACGGGCGTCGCGGGCGGCATGCTGTCCGCCGCGCTCCTCGGGGTGCTGTTCGTCCCGGTGTTCTACGTGGTCGTGCGCCGCCTGATGGGCGATCCGCTCGATGGACCGCAGCGCGCGCGGGGTGAGCTACCGCCGGCGCCCGTTCCCGCCGCGAACGAGTAGCCGCATAATCGCGCCCGTGATCGAACCCACCAGGGAGCACCCCACCCATGCGCTGCATCACCGTGCTGTACCCGAACCAGGAGGGCGTCCGCTTCGACTTCGACTACTACAAGCAAAAGCACGCGACGCTCATCAAGCGGCTCTACGGCCAGGGAATCAGCAAGTACGAGCTGCGCCGAGGGTTGAGCGGACCGGACGGCGGCAAGCCGCCGTACGTCGCGACCGTGAACTTCTGGATCGGCGACCAGCAGCTCTTCGACGAGGCGCAGGCGCGGCACACGCAGGAGCTCATCGCCGACGTGCCGAACTTCACGAACGTGCAGCCCACCATCCAGTTCGACGAGGTCGCGGACCAGCAGTAGCCTCCCGCGGCGGCGCAGAGGTCGGCGAGGTCACGGATTGAAACGGTCCGCGACGACCGCGGACGACCGCTCCTACGACTACGTGATCGTCGGAGCCGGATCGGCCGGCTGCGTGCTCGCGAACCGCCTGAGCGAGGAGCGCGACGCGACGGTACTCGTGCTCGAAGCCGGCGGTCCCCCGCGCGGTCTCTACTTGAGCATGCCGGTCGCTTTCCCGAGGTACGTGGGCTCCCCGAGGCTCGACTGGAACTTCATGAGCGAGCCCGAGCCCGCGCTCGGCGGCCGGCGCATTGCCGTCCCGCGCGGCAAGGTGCTCGGGGGCTCCTCCACGATCAACGGCATGGTGTACGCGCGCGGGCACCGGCTCGACTACGACGATTGGCGCGCGCTCGGGCTCGAGGGGTGGGGTTATGCGGACGTGCTGCCCTACTTCAAACGCTCCGAGCGAAGCTGGCTCGGCGAGGGGAAATATCACGGCGGATCGGGTGAGCTCGAGGTGACGGTGCCCGATGCGGCGTGCGTGCTCTCGGACATCGTGGGGCGCTCCGCGGCCGCCGCGGGCTACCCCGTCACACCGGACTATCACGGCGATGCGTCCGAGGGGTTCATGCGCATGGAGATGACCGTCACGCGGGGCGGGCGCCGCGCGAGCACGACGCGCATCTTCCTCGATCCCGTGATGCGCCGACCGAACCTCACGGTTCAAACACACGCGCTCGTCCAGCGCGTGCGGATCGAGCAGCACCGGGCGGTCGGGGTCGAGTACCTGTGGAAAGGCCGCCCGCGGCGCGTGCGTGCCGAGCGCGAAGTCCTGCTCTCGGGCGGCGTCTACGGCTCGCCCCAGCTGCTGTTGCTCTCGGGGGTCGGACCCGCCGAGGAGCTGAGGACCGTCGGGATCGCGCCGCTGCACGATCTGCAGGGCGTCGGTAAGAATCTCATCGAGCATCCGCTCGTCTTCACGCTCAATCTCGCTCGGCCCCACACGTTCCTGTCGCAGCTGCGGGTGGACCGGGCGGTGCTGTCGGTCGTTCGCTGGGCGCTCTTCGGCACGGGCCCGTTCGCGACGAACGCGTGCGCCGGCAACGTGTTTCTGCGAACCGAGCCGACACTCGACCGACCCGACATGCAGCTCACCTGTCCCGCCGGAGGCGCGGCCGCCGAGCCCGGGGCAAAGATCTGGTACACCCTCTGGAGGCCGCCGGCGCACGGCCTCGCGGTCGCCGTCTCGATGATTCGCGAGGATAGCCGCGGCGAGGTGACGCTGCGCTCGGCGAATCCGACCGATCCGCCGCGCATCCTGTTCAATCTGTTCCGCGAGCGCAGCGACATCGCACGCATGATCCGCGGCATTCGGGCGGCACGCGAGATCTACTCGTGCGAGCCGCTTGCGAGCCTCGTCGTGCGCGAGGTCGTGCCGGGGCCGGAGAAGGTCTCCGATGTGCAGCTCGAGGAGCACATTCGCGCGACGGGCCAGATCACGCAGCATCCCGTCGGCACCTGTCGCATGGGAGTCGATGAGCGTGCGGTCGTCGACGCCGAGTTGCGTGTGCGGGGGCTCGAGGGCCTGAGGGTCGTCGATGCCTCGGTCATGCCGAACGTCCCCGGCGGCAACACGAACGCCCCGACGATCATGGTCGCCGAGAAGGCGGCCGATCTCATTCGCGGCCGGCGGCTGCCGCCCGCGCAGCTCTGAAGCCGCTCGAAACGTGCCAGACTGAATACACGTTCAATCGAATCGGCCGCAGGCAACGCATTGAATTCCTTCTGCAAGTATCTATTGCAACGGGTCTTTCCGGCATCGCTCCTCGAGTGGTTGCATCCGGCTCGACTTTGGTGGAATATAACTTATCGGGGTAAGCACAATAAATTGAGCGTGCATTCAATGCACGCGTTGAGAGAATGAACTCCAAGGTCTCATATGCCGTAGCGGCAATCTTGGGCAGCGCATCGTTCGCGGCGTTCGCCGCGCCGGCAACCGACAGCGCGGCGGCGAGTCCGAGCGCCGGCACCGCTTCGGCGGCCGACGCGAGCCCGAGCCAGGGGACCGGTCCGGCCACGGCGGCGCAGAGCGCATCGAGCTCGAGCGCCTCGAGCGCCGGCAGCGAGGAAGGACTCACCGAGATCACCGTCACCGCGCAGCGGCGCTCGGAGAGCATGCAGAACGTCCCGATCTCGATGCAGGCGTTCACGGCCGAGACCCTCCAGCAGCTCAACGTCACGACGTTCGACGACTACGTCAAGTTCCTACCGAACGTCACGGTCGCGGACAATGGACCGGGTCAGAACGAGGTCTTCATGCGCGGCCTCAGCGCAGGGTCGCAGGCAAGCCAGGGCAGTGGCTCCACCGGGTTGTGGCCCAATGTCGCGATCTATCTCGACAATCAGTCCGGCCAGCTCCCGAATCGCAACCTCGATATCTATGCCGCGGACCTCAATCGAATCGAGGTGCTGGAGGGCCCGCAGGGGACGCTCTTCGGCGCCGGTGCCCAGGCGGGCGTGATCCGCTACATCACGAACGCGCCGAACCTCGACCAGACGTCGGCGAACCTCACGGCCGGCTACGGCGTGACCGCCCACGGTGATCCGAACAACAACCTGACCGCGGTGCTGAACGTCCCGCTCATCTCCAACACCCTGGCCGTGCGCGCGGTGATCTACGACGACCACCGCGGCGGTTACATCGACAACGTGCCGGCGACCTTCACGCGCAGCAACACGGACATCGGCATCCACTACGCGGACTATCCGGCCGTCAACGGACAGTGTCCGAACGGCCTGCCGAATGGCGGTTATTGCGTCCCGCCGGGCAGCCCCGTCATCAACAACGGGAGCGTGGTGGCGAACAACATCAATCCCGTCACGTACGAAGGGATCCGGGTGGAGGCGCTCTACCAGATCAACGATGCCTGGAACGTGCTCATCACGCAGATGTATCAGGACATGGATGCCGAGGGCGTGTTCTACCAGCAGCCGAATTCCTCGGACGGTGCCGCGCTCGCACCGCTCGAAGTGACGCTGTTCAACAACGCTTACGACCGCGACAAGTTCGAGAACACGGCATGGACCGTCAACGGCAAGTTCGGTGATCTGAACGCCGTCTATACCGGCGGGTACCTGGTCCGCAACGTCGATCAGGTCGGCGACTACACGAACTACGCGCGCGGGGTGTTCGCCGATTACTACCAGTGCTACGGCCCGGCGTCGGCGACCAACCCCCTCACCTCGACCTGCTTCTCGCCGAGCGCCACGTGGCGCTCGGTCGAGCGCAACGAGCACCTGCAGAACGAGATTCGGGTGAGCACGCCCGACGACTGGCGCCTGCGCGCGATCGTCGGCGCCTTCTACGAGGACAACAAGCTCTACGATCAGACGGACTGGATGTACAAGACCATACCGCCGTGCACCTCCGACGGGGCTCCGGGCACACCCGGCAACACCGGTTGCCTCACGAACATCGGGACGTTCCCCGGTGCGACCGTCGAGAACCCCGGCGTGCAGAGCGACAACAGCTCGTTCTATCAGGATACGATGCGCGAGACCAAGCAGACGGCGTTCTTCACCTCGGTCGACTACGACCTGATTCCACGGACGCTGACCCTGACGCTCGGCACGCGCTGGTTCCGGTTCGACAACTCCTCCGTGGGCAGCGTCACCTCCAGCTTCGGTTGCTTCGAGGGCGGCGCTCCGAGCGTCGGGTGCCTGTCGGCATACAGCTACGACCTCAACACGGAGTACCTCTCGGGCAGCGAGTCGGGCTTCAAGAGCCGCGGCAACCTCACCTGGCACATCACGCAAGACGTGATGCTGTATTACACGTTCTCGCAGGGCTTTCGGCCGGGCGGCTTCAACCAGAACGGGGGCTTCTTCGCCTACGCGCCGGGGCCTGATGGCGTGCCGCAGTACGAGGTTCCGAGGTCCTACTCATCCGATAAGTTGACCAACAACGAGATCGGCTGGAAGACGGAGTTCTTCGACCACCGCCTGCAGTGGAACGGGGCCATCTACCGGGAGAACTGGGACAACGTCCAGATCGAGTTCTTCGACCCGGGCGTGACCGGCAACATCTTCTACAACACGAACGGGCAGAACTTCCTCATCAAGGGCATCGAGACCTCGTTCGTGGCGCGGGTGATGACCGGGCTCACGGTGCAGGGCGCGGCATCGTGGAACCAGAGCCGGCAGACGAACTCCCCGGCGCTGATCGACACCAACCCGGCAAGCGTCAACTACGGCAAGCCGATCACGGAGATCTGCAACTCGAGCGGCCAGGATTGCGCGCCGATCACGAACCCCTTCGGACCGGTCGGCTCGCCGAGCGCCGACGCCCCACCCATGCAGTTGAGCCTGCGCGCGCGCTACGCCTGGCGTATCGGCAGCTACAGCCCGTTCGTGCAGATCGGCGCGACGCACAACGACCATGCCTACACGCAGGCCGGGTCGAACCCGACGCTCGGCGTCGGCGCCATCAGCACCTCGAGACTGCGCTTCGAGCTGCCCGCTTACTCGACGTACGACGCCTCCATCGGCGTCGCCAAGGATGCCTGGTACGTCAACGTGTACGGTCAGAACCTCTCCGATTCGAACGCCGCCACCTTCATCAGCACCGATCAGTTCATCGTGGAGCAGACACCGCTGCGCCCGCGCGTCATCGGCGTCACGTTCGGCTACAATTTTTGAGGTGAGGGTCGAGCCCGAGGTCCAACGCATCCGCCGGCTCGTGAAGGATCGGCGGTTCGGCGAGGCGCTGAGCGCCGCAGACGCGCTGCTCGCCGCCGTTCCCGAGAATCGCGATCTCCTGTATCTACGCGCCGTTGCGCAGCGTCAGCTCGGTGATGTCCCGGCAGCGCTCGCGACCCTCGAGCGCCTCGAGCGACTGCACCCCCGCTTCAGCGGGCTGTACCAGGAGCGCGGCCATTGCCACGTCCAGCTGCGGCAGGCGCCGCAGGCGATCGAGGCCTTTCTGCGCGGCGTGCATATCAATCCCGCCCTGCCGGCGAGCTGGCGCGTGCTCGAGGGCCTCTACCGCATGAGCGGGCAGCCCGACAATGCGGCCCTCGCGGCCGCGCATGTCGAGACGCTCAAGAGGCTGCCGCCGGAGGTCGTCACGGCCACGGCGCTGTTCTCCGACGGCGAGCTCGCCGCGGCCGAGGAGCTAATTCGCGCCTTCCTCCTCAAACACGGAAACCACATCGAGGCCATGCGCCTGCTCGCCCGCATCGGCATCGAGCGAGGCGTCCTCGATGATGCTCAGCTGCTGCTCGAGGCCGTGCTCGACCTCGCGCCCGAGTACCACCTGGCGCGGTTCGAATATGCACAGGTCCTCACCCAGCGGCACCTGTACCGGCAGGCGCAGGTCGAGGCCGAGAAGCTCCTCGCCACGGAGCGCTCCAACCGAGGCTATCGCACGCTCCTCGCAATGACCTGCGTCGGGCTCGGGCTGCACGAGCGCGCCATCGAGCTGTATCGCGAGCTGCTCGCCGACGCCCCACAGCCCGCCGAGCTGCACCTGTCGATCGCCCACTCGCTGAAGACGCTGGGAGCGCTCGCTGGGGCCGTCGCCGCGTACCGCGCGGCAGCCGCGGCTCGCCCAGGCTACGGCGATGCGTACTGGAGTCTTGCCAATCTGAAGACCTACCGCTTCGCGGACGCAGAGCTGGCTGAGATGCACGCGGCGGAAGCCGCCCCTTCGACGCCGGCGACCGATCGATACCACCTCTGCTTTGCGCTCGGCAAGGCCCTCGAGGACCGCCGGCAGTACGAGTCGTCTTTCGAGTACTACGCGCGCGGCAATGCGCTCAAGCGCGCCGCGAGTCGCTACCGGCCGGACGCTCTCGAGCGCAATACGCGGCTGCAGATCGGCGTCTGCACATCCGAGCTGTTCGAGCGCCACCGCGGCGGCGGCGCCCGCGCTGCAGATCCGATCTTCATCGTCGGGCTGCCGCGTTCCGGGTCGACGCTGATCGAGCAGATCCTGGCGTCGCATTCCGCCGTCGAAGGCACGCACGAGCTCGCCGACGTGCCGCGTATCGTGGCGGGACTGCAGGGCCGCGACGCCGAAGCCGAGCACCCACGCTATCCGGGCGTTCTCGCGGAGATGAGCGCGGAGGACTTCCGACGCCTCGGCGAGCAGTACCTGAGCGATACGCGGGTCTACCGGACCGGCAAGCCGCGCTTCATCGACAAGATGCCGAACAACTTCCGGCACGTGGGGCTCATCCACCTGATGCTGCCCCACGCCAAGATCATCGATACGCGCCGCGAGCCGCTCGCCTGCTGCTTCGGCAACTTCAAGCAGCTGTTCGCGCAGGGCCAGGAGTTCGTGTACAGCCTCGAGGACCTCGCCCGCTATTACCGGACGTATCTCGAGCTCATGCGGCACTGGGACACGGTTCTGCCTGGACGCGTGCTGCGCGTGCACTACGAGGACGTCGTGAACGACCTGGAGGGAAGCGTCCGTCGCTTGCTCGAGTACTGCGAGCTCGAGCTCGAGGCGGCGTGCGTCGAGTTCCACAAGACCGATCGCAGCGTGCGCACGGCGAGCTCGCAGCAGGTGCGGCAGCCGATCTATCGCGAAGGTCTCGATCAGTGGCGCCACTACGAACCGTGGCTCGAGCCGCTGCGCGAGGCGCTCGGGGATGCGCTCGAGCGCTACCGCGAGTAGGACGCCCGCGGGAGGCGGCCCTCAGCCGAAGTCGATCTCGTCGTCGCCGACCCACAGTCCGTGCAGGCCCGATGAGCGGAAGGGCAATATCACGCGCGCGACATCGCCGTCCTCGAGGTGTTGGGCATCGGCGATGATCAGCTCCGAGCGCATCTGCGCATAGTTCGAGGCGACGCCGATCAGATAGCCGTCGCCCTCGGTCGTGCTCCCCGCGCGCGGCACGAAGCACGACTCGCCGAGACTGTGCGTGTCGCCGGCGAAGTACGTATCGATCCGGCGGGTCTCGAGATCGAACCGGCAGTAGCAATTCATGACCCGTCCTCGCAGGTTTCCCGCCCGAGCGTCGTCGAACGGTTTGGTCGCATCGTTATACGCCGTGAAGGCGTAGCGATTGGGAAGGGTCATGAAGCGGGTGTCGATGCGACCGATGTCTTGAACCGGCGTTTCCCAGAGGAGCTCCTCCTCGAAGGTGTCTCGCCGGGAGGCGAGATCGAAGGTGTACTTGCGGATGCGGGCACGCGCACCTGCCGGATTCCACGGCGTGCCGTGGACGGACTTGAAGAAGGGGAAAAAGGCACCGTCGAAGAACGCCGCGTAGAGCGTGACGGTGTGTCCTTCGGTCTTGGCGTTGAGGATGTGGATCATGGCGCGCGCCGGCCCCTTGAACCAGCGCACGTCCCGTGCATCGCCGTCGCGGGGCAGGATGCCGATGAGACTCGGCCGCGTCTCGTCCCAACCCCAGTGCAGATTGCCCGCCTTCAGCCACTCGAGGCTCGTCACATACGGGCCACATGGAAAGATGAAGTGCTTTTGCGTCGCCGCCATGTCGTGGATCATGGTGACGTGCGGCACCTTCAGACGCCACTCGCGCGTGACCCGGCCGCGCTTGTCGAGCGTGTAGACCCATAGATCGGGCGAGCAGAGCCCGGTCGCCTCGTACCCGTACGCGAGCAGCTCCCCGGTCAGCGGATCGATCTTGTTGTGCGCCGAGAACGTCTGGCTCGTGTAGCGGCCGTCGAAATCCCAGGGGCCGAGCGTCGCCAGCGTCCGCGGATCCATGCGGTACGGCAAGGCGTCTTCCTTGATGGCAAAGAGCAGGCCCGCAAAGGCGAGCGTATGGGTGTTCGCCGTGGTGCGCAGGCTCGGTTGGGCGAGCGTCTGTTCGCGGATGCTCGGGTCGTCCGTGAACGGATTGCGGTACTTGCCGTACAGCTGGCGGTGCGCCCGGCGATCGTTCTCCCAGCGCGGCGTCCTCACCCAGCGGCTCTTGTAGTTGACCACGCCGCTCTTGAAACGGTACAGGTTGATGTAGCCGTCTCCGTTGATGATGCCGTCGTCGGGATACTTCTGCGGGAAGTACCATTCGGGGCCGACGCGCACGTAGGCGCCTTTGAAATCCGAGGGAATCTTGCCGATCACCTCGCAGTCGTAGACGTCCGCTTCGAAGCGCATCGGCTGGTCGAAGCCGCTCGCGTGCTCGGGAAATTGCGGCACGATCCGAACTCCTAGGGTGATGATCTTCGCGCGGCCAGAATGTGCAGCTCAGCCTGAATGCGCAGCTCAGCCATAGGGATGCCGGCTGAGGAACTCGTGCTCGCTCAGCGCGGCGAGCGCCTCTCCCGAGCGCGTGCCGGCGGGCGGAACATACGGCTCGGCCAGGCCCGTCGGGTCGAGGTACGGCCGATCCATGCGAAAACCCACGACCGGTTCGCGCGCCGCCGCAACCGACGCGGTCGCAGCGGCGGGCTGTGCCGCCGCTCCCGTGAGCGGCTCCCCGGCGTGCAGCGGCCACGCCGGCAGTACCGCGGCCGCGCCGGCCGCCGCGGCCGCGCAGCCGCGGACAAACGTGCGCCGCGAGACGCTGCGCTCGGCTCGCGCATGCGTTCGCTCATCCACGACATCAGCCATGTTCAGCTCCTCGCTGGCGGGCGCCCGCCTCATGCAAAGGCGAGGCGATCCTCGGGAATCCAGTTGCCGTGCACCTGCGCTCCGAGGCGGAACGGCAAGATCACCCGAGCCACGTCGCCGGCTGCGAGATTCGCAGCGTCCGCAATGACGAGCTCGGAGCGCATCTCGGCGAGATTGTTGGCGACGCCGATGAGGTAGCCGTCGCCCTCGGGACTGCCCGGCGAACGCGGCACGAACACCGGCTCGTTCAGGCTATGCGTGACGCCCGCGAAATACGCGCTCGTCGCCCCGGTGTGCAGGTCGAAGCGGCCGTAGCAATTGGTCACGCGTCCGCGCAGGTTGCCGGCGCGCGCCACATCGAAGGGCCGCGCAGGGTCGGTGAATCCGGAATAGGCGTAGCGGTTCGGCAGCGAGATATAGCGATCGTCGATGCGCCCGAGCCCGTTGATCGACTGCGCGTGCAGGATCTCCTCCGTGTAGCCCTCGCCTCTGGAGTCGAGCTCGAAGGTGTGGCGGCGAATGTTCGTGCCGTGCCGCGCCGAGGCCGGATCCGCATGGCCCGGATCGGGCGGAAAGAACGGGAAGGGATTGGTCTCGGTGACGGGCGATTCGAGCACGACCTTGCTGCCCTCGGTGCGCGCATTGAACGTGTGCACGATCGAGCGCGTCGGGCCCTTGAACCAGCGCACGTCCGCGGCGCCGCCGTCACGCGGCAGGATGCCGACGTATGTTGGCAAGCGCGCATCCCAGGCCCAGTGGACCTTCCCGGCCTTGAGCCGCTCGAGGCTCGTCGTGAAGGCGAACACCGGAAAGACGATGTGCCGCTGCGTGAGCGCGATATCGTGGATCATGCTGACGTAGGGCGCCTTGAAGCGCACCTCGCGCGTGACCTCACCGGCCTTGTCCACCGTGTAGAGATAGATGTCGTTGCTCGCGAGTCCGGTCGCCTCGTAGCCGTAGCAGATCATCTCGCCCGAGAGGGGATCGATTTTCGGATGCGCGCTGAAGGTCTGGCTGCGATACTTTCCGCCGAAGGTCATCGGCCCGCGCGTCGCGAGCGTTCTCGGGTCGAGCTCGTACGGTGGACCGTCCTCCTTCATCGCGAAGAGCTTACCCGCGTGCGCGATGATGTTGGTGTTGGCGAGCGTGCGCAGGTACGGCTGCGCGATCGTCTGCTCGCGGATGCTCGGATCGTCCGTGAACGGATTGCGGTAGTACCCGTAGAGCTGGCGCTGGGCGGCGGTGTCGTTCTCCCAGCGTGCGGTGCGCACCCAGCGCCCGGTGAAATCCACGACGCCGTTCTTGAAGCGAAACATCCCCGCGAACCCATCGGCATTGAAAATGGCATCGTCGGGAAACCTCGGCGGATACAGCCATTCGGTGCCCACACGGACGAACGCGCCATTCATGCTGCGCGGAATCTCACCGCTCACCTCGCAATCGAACACGCTCGATTCGAAGCGCTCGGGAGCGTAGAAACCCCGTGCCGTCGGATCTTTCGAGAAATCAACCACCGGCCTTACTCCTCGTAGGGATCCTCGGGGCCGTGCTTACGATCGCCCCGTTCGATCCGCGAAATCAAGGGGTCGCGAAAATCAGCGGGACACCGATGGTCAGCAGCTCGGTCGCATTGCTTGCCGCGAAGCTCGCGGATTCGCCGGGCTGCAGCCGAATCGCCGAGTGCCTGCCGAAGGGCTCGCCGCCGCATGCGCCCTGCCCCTCGCGCACGAAGATCAGGCAGCGTCGGGGCGAGGCCGGCTCCGCATACGCGCAGCCCGGCTCGACCGCCACGAGCTCGAGCGACAGATCGCGCTCGGGGAACGTGCCGAGCCGCTTGCGGCGCACGCCGGGAGTCGCCGGCACGTCGCGCCACGCGAACCCGTCGGGGCGCATGATGACGGGCGCTCGGTAGCGCGGCTTCGGATAGCTGAGCGGGCGGCCGGTCACCGCGCGCCAGATGGCCTCGTACCCGTCCTCGTTCTTCGGTCCCGCGCCGCTCCTGCGCTTGAACACGCCCTCCTCGAAAATCCCCTCTCGCAGGAGGCGCTCGCGGCCGTGCTGCAGCTGCTCGGGGCTCAAATAGCCGAGTCTGCTCGCGCCGCCCACCTGGAGCAGCAGCACGATGCGGTCCGGGCCGCCTTCCTGGGGACCATAGTGCACCCCCTCAGGGAAATAGCCGAGCTCGCCGGCCCCGACCTTCAGGTCGCGTCCGATCGGCACCGAACCCTCCAGACAGAAGCGGACCTGGTCCCAGGCATGCCGATGACGGGGCGAGTAATAGTCCGATCGCTCGTTCGCCAGCACGAACAGGTAATTGTCGGGGCTGCCTTCCTCGCCCTGAAAGAGAATCTTGTGCGTCATGTGGCCGGCCCGATGCGAGGTGAGGCTCCCGCCCCACTCCATCCGGTCCGCGTGCACGATCTCCATGCCGGTTCAGTCCGCGCGCGCACGGCCGTGCGCGGCATGCGCGCCGGCAATGCGGCCGAACGTCGCCGCTCGCAGGACGGAGGTGCCCGGCGGATAGCGGTGGTAATAGACTCCGGTCACCTCGCCGGCCGCGTAGAGGCCCGGGATCACGGTTCGCGCGGGTGTGACGACGCGCGCGAGGCTGTCCGTGCGAATGCCGCCGAACGTGAACGTGACGGCGCAGGTGAGCGGATAGGCGATGTACGGCGGTCGCTCGAGCGGGAAGGCCCAGTTGGACTTCGGCGGCGTGAGAGCGCGTGTCGCCCGGCCGTCGAAGCGGTGTGGATCGAACCGACCCGGGCCGATCGCGGCGTTGTAGATGGCGATCGTGCGCTCGAGCGCGACCGGATCGAGTCCGAGCTCCAGTGCGAGTGCCGGGAGCGTTGCGGCAGTGACGGGCGGCTGGTCCGTGAGGATGATCGCGCGGACGTGCTCGATCTCGAGCGTCGTCTGGTCGCCGATGAAGAATGCCTTCTGCCGCTGGTTGCGCCAGATCTCGAAGGCAACCGACTCGAAGGTTGCATCGAAACTGTCCTCGCCCTCGTCACAGAATCGCTCGGCGCGCCCATTGACGAGGATGCCGTAAGGATAGGCGTACACGACGGCATCGGGCTTGCGCGAGCGTGCATCGATCGGCTCGCCGTGGAACATGTCGAACTGCCCGGCGGTCGCCGCGCCGATCTCCATCGACATGCGCAGCCCATCGCCCGTGTTGTTCGCAAGGGTCGGTGCGATGAGCGGCAGATCGCATGCGCCGGCGCCGAGGTACTGCGTCAGCATCTGCGCATTGCCCTCGAATCCTCCGCACGCGATCACCACGGCGCGGGCGCGCAGCGTTCTGAGGAGACCGTCGCGCCCCCGCACGACGACACCATCGAGGCGACCGGACTGCGAGAGCGTCAGCCGCAGCGCCTCCGTCTCGTAGAGCATCTCGGCACCGGGTGTTCGCTCGAGCACACCCGCGAGGCCCGCAACGATGCCGGCGCCCCCGCGCACGGGCATTCCGAGCCCGCCCCCGGTGTTGCGATTCGGGAAGGGCTGTTTGAAATAGGTGAGCTCGACGTCGTTGCGCTCGAGAAATCGCAGCGTCTCGGTCACTTCGCGCTCGAGCGTGCGGCAGTAGTCGGCGTCCGCGAGTCCGCCCGAGAGCCGCGCCATTTGAGCGGTGAAGCTCGGGTCGAGCCGGCGGTCCTCGGTGATGCGAAACCACGAGCTGGTCCAGCGGGTCGCGCCGCCGCGCTCTTCGCGGCTCGCGCGCTCCACCACGACCATGCGCAGCGGCGCGCTCGCGCGCGTCGTCGTGGCGCCAGCCGCCCCCGCGTGAGCGGTCGCCGCGTAGCTGACCGCAGCCGACAGCCCCGCCGCGCCGCACCCGAGCACGACCAAGTCGTACACCGGAGTGTCGTCCATGCCCCCTCTTCCCGCGCGAACTGCAGCGAGTATAGCCGGACCGTGATGCCGCGAGCGGCCGTCGCCGATCAGATCTTGAAGGCCTCGAGCGTGGCCGGATGAAACAGCTCCTCCACGCCGAGCGGTCGCGGCGAGAGCCCCTGCTCGTGGTGGTGGTTGAGGAATGTCTCGAGCGTCTTGCGGTTCGCCTCGAGCCCGTAGGGCCAGGGATCCTCTCCGAGCAGGCGTCGCGCCGCGTACACCTGCTCGTCGATGAACGGCAGCATCACCTTCGTGGCGGAGGTATCCCGCAGACGCCTCCAGGCGACCGACTTCGCCTGCTCGAACGCTTTGGCGAGTGTCGCCGGGACCCAGGGATGGCGCTCCGCGAGCGCTCGGCGCACCCCGAGCAGGTGCATGATCGGGAAGATGCCCGTGCGCCGGAAGTAATCCATCGCAGCCCCCGTCGGGTCGGGGAACAGCCACCCGACTGGGGCGTTCGCGGCGCCGAAGCACGACGGCAGACGCGGCCCGACGATGCCATCGATGTCGCCCCGCTCGAGCAGCTCCGAGAGCGTCCGATCCGGCGGCGCGGATTCCAGCCGAATGCTCGCGGGCAGATCCAGATCGATCTTCTCCAGGCGACCGGGCTGCTCCATCCCGCCGCGAACCCAGATCACATCCGACGGGCTCAGGCCGAACTCCTCGCGCAGCAGCGCGCGCGCCCACACACACGCCGTGAGCTGATACTCCGGAGTTCCGATGCGCCGTCCTTTCAAGTCCCCGGGAGCGCGGATGCCGCGGTCGGTGCGGACGACGATGGCGGTGTGGCGAAAGGCTCGCGACGGAAACACGGGCACGCCGACGTATGGATTGTCTGCGCGTGCGGTCCGCAGCGCGAAGCTGCTGAGGGACAGCTCGCAGACGTCGAAATCCGCGTGACGAAACGCGCGGAAAAAGATCTCCTCCGGCGCGAGCGTGAGAAAAAGAGGATTCACGCCGTCGATCTGCACGGCGCCATCGATCAGGGGACGCGTGCGGTCGTAGTCACCGATCGCGATCGACAGCTCGAGCTTCATGCCGCGTCGCCCCAGAGGATCCTCATGGCGCGTGGCTCCAGAGGAGTCTCAGCCTCACGGCGGGTCGCCCCACACCGCTCGCGCGGTCTCGACGACGAGCCTGAGCTTCGCCCACTGCTCCTCGAACGTGAGCGGGTTGCCGCGGCCGGCGCTTGCAAAGCCGCATTGCGGGCTGAGCGCGAGCTGCTCGAGCGGCACGTAACGGGAGGCCTCGTCGATGCGCCGCCTGAGGTCATCCACGCGCTCGAGTGAGCCGCGCTTGGTGGTGATGAGCCCGAGCACGACGATCTTCCCCTTGGGCACCAGGCGCAGCGGCTGGAAATCCCCCGCGCGCTCGGTGTCGTACTCGAGGAAGTAGCCGTCCGCCTCGATCGAGTTGAACAGCACCTCCGCGACCGGCTCGTAGCCGCCCGCGGCGAGCCACGCGCCCTCGAAATTGCCTCGGCACAAGTGCAAGGTGACGGTCATGTCCTCCGGACGGCCTTCGATCGCTTTGTTGATGAGTCGCGCGTAGGTGAGCGGCAGCAGGTCCGGATCCTCGCCAACCCGTTGCACCTCCTCGCGCAGGCGCGGATCGCACAGGTACGCGAAGTTGACCTCGTCCACCTGCAGATAGCGACACCCCGCGACGGCGAGATCGGCCACCTCGGCCGCGTACACGCGCGCGAGATCGGCGTAGAACTCCGCGAGGTCGGGGTATGCCGTCGAGTCCACCGCTCCGCGACCGCCGCGAAAGTGCAGATTGCTCGGCGACGGAATGCTGATCTTCGGCACGGCGCCGGCGACGGACTTGAGGAACTGGAAGTGCTCGACGAAGATCGCTCGTGGCCGCGCGAGCTTGCCCACGACCCTGAGCGCCGAGGGCGCGCGCTGGATGTCGCCCGTCTCCGCATGAAAGCTCACGTGAATGGGTGACGGCGCTGCGACGACGTTGGCGAGCCGCTGGAAGAAGTCGAGATGCCACGACTCGCGCCGGAACTCCCCGTCCGTCACCGCCTGGAACCCCATCCGCTCCTGCTCGCGCACGATCGCGCGGATCGCATCGTCCTCGATCGCCGCGCGCTCGGTCGCAGAGAGCTTGCCGCGGGTGTGCCGCTCGCGCGCCGCAAGCACCTCCGGCGGCCGCAGGAGGCTGCCCACGTGCTCCGCGCGGAAAGGCGGACGACTCCGGGGGAGCGGTGCAGCCATCAGCGCGTGTCGATCCAGACGCTCTTCACTTCGGTGTATTCGTGCAGCGCCTCGGGACCGAGCTCGCGGCCAATGCCGCTCTGGCGCACGCCGCCGAAGGGCGCGCCGTAACCGATCTGCCGATAGTTGTTCACCCAGACTGTACCGGCGCGCAAGCGCGAGACGATCCGATGGGCGCGCCGCAGATCCTCGGTCCACACGCCCGCGGCGAGACCGAACGGCGTGTCGTTGGCGATGGCAACCGCCTGCTCCTCGTCGGCGAACGGGATGAGTGCGGCGATCGGTCCGAAGATCTCCTCCCGCGCGACCCTGCAGTCGTTGCCGACGCGCCCGTACACCGTCGGCTCGACGAAGAATCCCGTGCGATCCATCCGCCGGCCCCCCGTGAGCCGCTCGAGCCCCTCGTCTCGCGCGATCTCGAAGTAGCTCTGCACCTTCGTGAGCTGGGCCCGGGAGGCGAGCGGGCCGAGCTCACTCGTGCGATCCAGGGGATCTCCGGCCTTGAGCTCACGCGCGCGCCTCACGAGGCGGTCGGCGGCCTCGTCGTAAATTCCGCGCTCGACGAGCACGCGCGATCCGGCGACACAGGTCTGACCGGTCGCGGCGAAGATACCGGCGACCGCCCCGTCGATCGCGGCGCCGAGATTGGCGTCCGCGAAGATGATGTTGGGCGATTTGCCGCCGAGCTCGAGCGAGATGCGCGCGCAGCGCTCCGCCGCAGCGCGCGCGACCGCCCGACCCGTCGCGGTCGATCCGGTGAAGGCGATCTTGTCCACTCCCGGGTGCCGGATGAGCGCCGCGCCGGCCGGGTCCCCGAAGCCGGTCACGACGTTGACGACCCCGCGCGGAAATCCGGCCTCCGCAACGAGGCGCGCGAGCTCGAGCGTCGAGGTCGGCGTGATCTCCGAGGGCTTCACGACCACCGTGTTGCCGGCGGCAAGCGCGGGAAAGAGCTTCCAGGCGAGCAGCATGAGGGGCGAATTCCACGGCGTGACGGCCGCGACCACCCCGAGCGGCTCGCGCACGGTCGAGATGGAGAAGCCCTGGGAGCGCGGCAAGGTCTGACCGCTCAGCGTTTCGGCGAGCCCCGCGAAGTAGTAGCAGGCGCGGGCGAGCGCATCGCTCCCGGGGCGCATCTCGCTCACGAGCTTGCCGTTCTCGCGGATCTGTTGATAGGTCAACGCATCGGCGTGCGCTTCGATGAGCTGCGCCAGCCGGCGCAGCAGCGCCGCGCGCTGCGCGGCCGGCTGTTGCGGCCAACCGTCTCGATCGAATGCGCGGCGCGCCGCCCGCACGGCACGATCCACATCCGAGGCGTCAGCCTCGGGCACCTGTCCCCAGCTCCGTTCGGTGTACGGATCGACGCAGCGGAACGTCCGGCCCGAGCCCGCACCCACCCATTCACCGTCGATGAGCATGGCGTACTCGCGGTCGAGGTCGTCGGCATCGCGCCGTAGACTCTTCGCGCTCATTTCAGACCGTACCTCACGCGCCAGAGCGTGCCATTGCCATCCTCCGAGACGAGCAGCGAGCCGTCGTGCGCTTCGGCCACTCCGACCGGTCGACCCCACACCTCGGCGTCGCTCACCACGAACCCGGTGAGGAAGTCGTCGTACTCGCCCGTCGGAATGCCGCGGCGCACGCGCACGCGCACGACCTTGTAGCCCGTGCGGCGGCTGCGATTCCACGAGCCGTGCAAGGCGACGAACGCATCTCCGTCGTAGTCTGCCGGAAACGCGCCGGGGCCGCTCGCGGCCGCGTAGAACATCAGCTCGAGCGGCGCCGAGTGCGCTTGCAGGAGCACGTCCGGCACCGTGACTTTCCCGTCGAGATCGGGCCGCTCGCCCCGGTGGCGCGGGTCCTCGTGAGAGCCGATGTAGTACCACGGCCATCCGTAAAACGCATCGTCGCGCACCCGAGTCACGTAATCCGGCGGCAGGTCATCGCCGAGCCCGTCGCGCTCGTTCGTGGAGCACCACAGGTCTCCGGTCGTCGGGTTGACGGCAAGTCCGACGCAGTTGCGAATGCCCGCCGCGAAGATGCGGCGTCTCGCCTTCCCGGTGGGATCGAAGACCAGGATGTCCGCGCGATCGGTCTCATCGCCCCAGGCGGCGCCGAGCGCGCGCTCGGCTTGCCAGCGCCGCACGGCTCCGATGCTCTTTCTCGGCATCTCTTCCGCAACGTTCGATGCGGAACCGATCGATACATAAAGGTGCGCGCCGTTCCTCGAGAACGCCACATCGCGCGTCCAGTGTCCACCGGTGGACTGCGCGAGCCTCGGGACGACGACCTGCGGAGAACCGCTCGCCGCAACGTCGCCGTTCCGGTAGGCGAATCGCACGACGCGATTGTTCTCGGCCACATAGATCCAGCGCGGATCCGGTCCGAGCGGGTAGAACGCGATGCCGAACGGACGCTCGAGCCCGCGCGCGAACACCTGATCGAGCGAGGGGGCATTCGCCCCATCGGGCGCGCGCAGCACGCGGATGCGCCCGACGAGTGATTCCGCGACGAAGATGTCTCCGTTCGGCGCGACGCGGATGGCCCGGGGATCCTGGAACACCCCGCCGAAGCGCTCCACGGTGAATCCGGGGGGCACCCGAGGCCGTGCGTTCGTGGGTGGGGGTACGACATTCGCCGGATTGGCGGCGGCAGCCGTCGCGTACGGCGCCGGTAGACCCGAGACCGTGAGATGGTGGCGCACACCCGGGGCGTCTGCACGCCAGTCGCCCCCTGCGCCCGAGGCAACCGAATCGGCACGCGCGCTGCCGCTGAGCGCCGCGAGAGCGCTCGCGGCCAGGATCGGAATGATCTTCATGCGCTCTCGACCGTGACCCGCGCCCGCTGACGCCGCGCCAGGGGCGCCGCATCACGGGACGCGGGCCCCGCTGCGCAGCCGCTTTAGGTTGCGACCAGCTCGGCGGGATCGATCGGCAGTTTCCGAACGCGCTTGCCCGTTGCGGCAAAAATCGCATTGCACAGCGCCGGCACGGCGGGTGGCAGCGCGGGCTCGCCGAGGCCGGTCACCGCGTTGTCGGTGAGCCGGAAATGCACTTCCACCGGCGGCGCTTGATTCATGCGCAGCAGATTGAAATCGTGGAAGTTCGTCTGCACCACACGGCCGCGATCGATCGTGATCTTCTGACCGAGCGCCTCGGCGATGCCATCGAGGGCCGCGCCCTGAACCTGGTTGTAGGCGCCGCTCGGATTGACGATCTGCCGCCCGCAGTCCCCCGCGATCCAGACCTTGTCCACCTTCACCATCCCCTCGGACGCGACGCTCACCTGCATCACCTCGGCGAAGTAGCCGAGATGGCTGTAGTAGAACGCAGCGCCCATGCCCGTCCTCGCCGCGAGCTTGCGCTGTCCCCAGCCGGACTTGTCTCGCACCAGCTCGAGCACGCCGATCGCACGGCTCGTGTCGAAGGGCGGCATCCTCATGAAGCGGCCGCCCGGTCCCGGGGGATTCGGCAGAACCCGCCCGGGGCTGTACAGGTCGATGAGGTACTGCAGCGGGTCCTTGCCGGCGGCAAGCGCGACCTCGTGAATGAACGATTGAAAGGCATACGCGAGCGCGTTGCTCTCGGGTGCACGCAGCGGTCCGGTCGGCACTCCGAGAAGCATCGTCGACTGCACGTACTGCAGGTTCGGAACGAAGCGCGCCGGGAACTCCGCCGGCCCGAGCGTTGCGCTATCGGCGAGCTTCTCGCCGTCGCTCGTGAACGTGACGAAGTGGTTGCGGAACGCGACGAGCTTGCCCGCGCCATCGATGCCGGCCTTGAAGTTGTGATAGCCCGCCGGCCGGTAGAACTCGTGCTGGATGTCCTGTCGGCGGTTGCGCAGCAGCTTGATGGGCGCGCCCGCCATCTTCGAGAGCACGGCCGCCTCGACCATGTACTCCGTCCCGAGCCGTCGACCGAACCCTCCGCCGCAGCGGGTCATGTGCACCGTCACGCTCGGGGGCGGTATCCCGAGCGCCTTGGCGACGGCCGCCTGGCCACCGCCCGGCATCTGCGTCGGCGCCCAGATCTCGACCTTGCCGTCGGCGAAGCTCGCCGTGGCATTCATCGGCTCGAGCGGGGCATGCGCGATGAAGGGGTAGGCGTACTGCCCTTCGATCACCTTGGCCGCACCCGCGAACGCCTTGTCCACGTCACCGTCGCTGTGGATCACCTTCTGCGGCGGCTGCGTCGCGAGCTGTGCGGCCGTGCGGTCGAAGCCCTCGGTGCTCTGACTTGCAACCGGACCCTCATCCCACTGCACGACCAGCTGATCGAGCGCCCGGTTCGCCGCCCACCAGTTCTCGCCAATGATCGCAATGCCCGGCTGCAAAGCGATCGTCATGCCGTCCGGCAGTCCGGTCGGCTGCGTGGGCAGTACCAGGAAGGCGTCCCGGATGCCGGGCAGCGCCTTGATCGCATCGAGATTGGCGCTGACGGGCTTCCCGCCGAACACCGGACACTTCTCGAACACGGCGTAGCGCATTCCCGGCACGGTCACGTCGATGCCGAACAAGGGCTTGCCGGTGACCAACAGCGGATTGTCGACGCCGGTCGTGAACTTGCCGAGGATGTGGAAATCCTTGGGGTCCTTGACCTTCACCATGCGCGGGTCCGGGGGCTTGACCCGACTCGCGCGCGTGCACAGCGCACCGTAGCTCAAAGAACGTCCGCTCGGCTTGTGCCGCACCTTGCCGGGCTCCGTGTCGCATTGATCCGCCGGCACGCGCCACATCTCCGCGGCCGCGGTGACGAGCATCGCGCGCGCACTGGCGCCGACGCGGCGCAGCGCCTCGTAGTTCATGGGCGTCGAGAAGCTGCCGCCCGCAAATTGCGCTCCATACAGCCGGGGATCGAGCGGCGCCTGGTCGACACGGACGTTGGCCCAGTCCGCATCGAGCTCCTCCGCGATGATCATCGGAAGGCTCGTCTTGATGCCCTGCCCGATCTCCGGATCCTTCGACATGATGGTGATGGTGTTGTCGGGATCGATGCGGATGTAGGCGTTGAGCGTGTAGGTGCGCTCCGCGCCCGCTTCGCGGGCGACCGCAAAGCCCGGCAGGCTGAAGCTGATGAGAAGACCGCCGCCCGCAGCGACGCTCGCCTTGAGGAACGTCCGACGCGTGAGCTCTTCGCTCGATGCGGTGACGCCCGTACCGGTCCCGAGGGTTTCGACGCGCTCGTGTTTCATGATCAAACCTCCCTCGTATCGGCCGTGGGGAGACCCGCTGCCTGCTTGATGGCGGCGCGGATGCGCGTATACGTGTAGCAGCGGCAGATGTTGCCGCTCATCGCGTTATCGATGTCTTGGTCGGTTGGCTGCGGCTTGCTGGTGAGCAGCGCCGTGGCCGCCATGATCTGACCGGCCTGGCAGTAGCCGCACTGCGGCACGTCCAGCTCGATCCAGGCTTGCTGCACCTTCTGTCCGACCGGGCTGGCACCGATAGCCTCCACGGTCGTGACGGCGGCCGAACCCACGGTCGCGACCGGGGTGATGCACGATCGGGTGGGCATCCCGTTGAGGTGCACCGTGCAGGCGCCGCACAGGCCCATTCCGCACCCGAACTTGGGGCCTTTGAGGTCCAGCACGTCGCGCAGGACCCAGAGGAGCGGGGTGTCCTCCGTCACGTCCACCGTTTCGACCTTGCCGTTCACGTTGATCGTGTAGTTCATGCTCGGCGACCCTCAGTGGTGACACTGCGCAGCGCGCGTGGCGCGGCCACGGCCATTCTAGCAGACCACGCGTCATCGGCCGAGAACCACGGCCGGTCAAGAGAGCCGTTACGGAGGGGACGGAGTGGCTGTGAGCGCGGTCGGCGAGGCGCTCCCGAGGCCGGCATGGCGCATCGAGAGGCGTGCGATGGCGGCCCAGTCCAGCTCGGCTTCGCCGCAGGCGACCGCCTCGAGAAAGCGATCGCGCAGCAGGCTCGCGAGCGGCATCGGCACATGCGCGCCGTCCCCCGCGCTCAACGCGAGCCGCACGTCTTTGAGCCCGAGCGTCAGGCGGAAGGCCGCCGGCTCGTAACGCTGCTCGGCGATGAGCCGCCCATAGACCCTGAACACGGGCGCGGCGAACAGCGTGCTCGTCAGGATCTCGAGAAACTGCGCGCTCTCGATGCCGTGGGCCCGGGCGAGGGCCACGGCCTCCCCCATCGTCTCGATCGCGCTCGCGATCATGAAATTGCCGGCAAGCTTCACGACGTTCGCCCGCTCGGGTTCGTCGCCAACGGGCCAGATCCGCTCCCCGATCGCCTGCAGGACCGGTGTGACGCGAGCAACGTCGGCCGGCGCTCCGGCGACCACCACGTTGAGCTTCGCGGCCTGCGCCACCTCGGGCCGCCCGAAGACCGGCGCCGCGACATAGCCGAGTCCGCGACCGCGATGGAGGCTCGCAAGCTCCCGGGCAAACTCGACGGAGATCGTCGCCAGGTTCACATGGATGAGACCCACCCGCCCACGCTCGAGCGTGGCCTGATCGATGAGCACCGACCGAAGCGCCGCATCGTCGGCGAGCATCGTCATGAGGATTTCCGCGGCGGCCACATCGCCCGGTCGCGCCGCCGCCTGGGCACCGAGCGCCACGAGCTCCTCGACCGGCGGCGTCGAGCGGTTCCACACGATCAGGCGATGCCCGGCGCGCAGCAGATTGGACGCGATCGCCTTCCCCATCTGCCCGAGACCGATGAAACCCACTTGCATGGAGATCTGCGCCGTCACGGGCCCCAGGATTCGCGATGCTGACCGTGCAGTCGGTCCTGCGCCGAGCGTGTCAACAGCGTGCGGACTTCATCGTCCGTCGTCTGCGCGAAGTCGCGGTACCATTCGCTCACCCCGCGGAACGCCGCCGGCATCGAGACACACACCACCTCGTCTGCTTCCGCGCGCAGCGCCTCGCAGGTCGCGGGCGGAGCGACCGGCACGGCCGCGATCAACCGCCGGGGGTCCTGGCGCCCGAGCGCCTCGAGCGCCGCTCGCATCGAGGAGCCGGTGGCAAGGCCGTCGTCGACCAGAATGACGATGCGCTCGCGCACGTCCGGGCGTGGGTTGTCGCCGCGATAGGAGCGCTCGCGGCGGTCGAGCGTGTCGCGCTCCGCAGCGGTCACGGAATCGATGGTGGCTCCGGCGATGCGCATGGCCAGCACCACACGCTCGTTGACGACGCGCACGCCGCCGGAGGCGATCGCGCCCATGGCAAGCTCCTCGTGTCCGGGCACACCGAGCTTGCGCACCAGGAAGACATCGAGCTCGGCCTGGAGCGCGCGCGCCACCTCGTAGGCGACCGGGACTCCGCCGCGCGGCAACGCCAGAACGAGCATATTGGTGCGGCCCGCGTACGCGCCGAGCGCGCGCGCGAGCGAACGACCTGCATCCGCACGATCGTCGAAGTACACGGCTTGCCCACAAATCTGCATGTGGACTCTCGCTGGAGTCTGCGCACCGGCACGAGGCGTCGCAATCGGCGGGCCCGGAGCGCGCGGACCCACTCACGGATCGTCCGTCGATGGCGCCGGATTCCGCTCCGTCGCAGCACACATTACCACCATTGACGATGAGCGTTCAGAGCCTCGCCCGGTGGCGCTTTGCGCGCGGGGACGGGGAAGGTAGGATCGCCCCGATATGCTCGCCCTGCAGCCGTTGATCGATGCGCTCCGCGACGGGCGGGTGCGCGCCCGGGAGCTGATCGAGCAGTGCCTGCAACGCATCGCCGATCCCTCGGGCGAGGGCTCGGCCGCTTTCCTCCATGTCTTTGCCGCGGAGGCTCGGGCGCACGCCGATAGCATCGATCGGCTGCGCGCCGCCCGCGCCTCCGTGCCGCCGTTCGCGGGCATACCGGTCTCGGTGAAGGACCTCTTCGATGTCGCGGGCCTCACGACGGGCGCCGGATCGAAAGCTCTGTACACGCTCCCGCCCGCGCCGCGAGACGCCGAGGTCGTCGAGCGCCTGCGCGCCGCCGGGATGATCGTGCTTGGCCGCACGAACATGACCGAGTTCGCGTACTCGGGTCTCGGAGTCAATCCGCACTTCGGCACACCGCGCAACCCGTTCGATCGTGCGACCGGCCGTATTCCGGGGGGCTCCTCCTCGGGCGCAGCCGTCTCGGTCACCGATGAGATGGCGGCCGCGGCGCTTGGGACCGATACGGGCGGCTCCGCGCGCATTCCGGCCGCCATGACGGGAATCGTTGGATTCAAGCCGACCGCCGCGCGGGTATCCCGGCGTGGCGTGTTACCCCTTTCGACGACGCTCGATTCGGTCGGCTGGCTGGCGCCCACCGTGGCGTGCTGTGCACTGCTCGATGCCGTGCTGGCGGGCGGCCCGAAGAGCGGGGAGCTCGAGCTTCCCGCACCGTTCCCCGCGCGTGGCTTGCGACTGCTCGTGCCGGAGTCTTACGTGCTCGACGACCTGGACGACCACGTCGCCGCGACCTTCGAGCGGAGCCTCGCCGCATTGTCGCGGGCCGGCGCCGTGCTGCTGCCGGCGCCGCTCCCCGAGCTCGAGCGCTTGCCCGAGATCCATGCGAAGGGCGGATTCAGCGCGGCCGAGTCCTACACCGAGTACCATGACCTCATCGCCGCGCAAGGCGACCTGATCGATCCGCGCGTCGCGGTGCGGATTCTGAAGGGCCGAGAGCAGACCGCGGCGGACTACGTGCGGCTGATCAGCGCCCGGGCTGATCTCATCGAGAAAGTGAGCCGTAGGAGCGCGGCGGTGGATGCCCTCGTCATGCCGACGGTTCCGATCGTTGCGCCCGCGCTGCGCGAGCTCGAAAGCGATGCCGCGTATTTCCGCGCCAACGCGCTCGCCCTGCGCAACACGATGATTGCGAACTTCCTCGATCGCTGTGCCATCTCGATTCCCGCGCACCGTGGAGGGGACGCGCCCGTCGGTCTCATGCTGATGGGCGAGCATGGGCTCGACCGCAAGCTGCTCGCCATCGCACGCTCCGTGGAGTCGCTCCTGTCGCCCGCCCGCTGAGCGACAACGAGGTGCTCGCGCGGACCGGCGCTCAGCGCGGATTGTCGTGGTGAGTGTTGTCGACGACGTGCGCGATGTCCTTGTCGACACAGGGCGTCGGCTCGACGAGATCCACGTTCGTGAGCTGTGCCCTCCGCAGATTCGTCTTCCAGGGCTCGGCGAGCACGCTCGGATCGTAAACGGTCGCTTGCCACTCGAGGGTGTTCCCCACGCGGCGCAGGCGCTCGATGACGTGCATCTCGGTCGTGTGGAAGGCTCCGTTGTCGGTGAGCCAGGTATCGTCGCTGAAATGGGTGCCGTCGACGACGAGCGTGTCTCCCTCCCAGTGCCCGATGGCGTCCCCGAGCGTGCTGTCCTCCACGTCCGTGCGATGGGAGCGCCCATCGGTCGGCACGATGCGCCAGAACGCGCCCGACACATCATCGTAGAGAAAGACGATCTGGCCCGGCAGCTGCACGATCTTGTCCGGCGGCCCGATGCGCGGCACGCCCGGGGAGCGGCAGTGCAGGACCGGATCCATCTTCAGCTGCTGATCGTTGAGCGCCCGCACCTTCGCCAGGAACGGTGGCTTGTAGCGGGGAAAGTTGGGTCGCGGCCGGGCCGCACGCGCCGTGACGGGCCGCGCGGCCGGCGGCGGGGCGCAGCCGGCCACGCATACGGATCCGCCGGGAAGCTGCTGCGGATGCAGGAAGTCGATGCCGGAGCCGTTGTCCCAGGTGCCGTTGAGATCTGGATGGCCGTCCGAGAGGCGCGGTACCGCGCCGTTGCCGGTTGCTGGAACGGTACCGGGAGGAAACCCCCCGGGATCACCGGCCGCGCACGAGAGCGTCCAGATCAGTGCCGCGGCAGCGACGGCGCGCCCCGCGTGCGGGGTGCGCCTGCGACTGTCAGAGAAGCTCATCGCGCGCCTCCTCGCTCCTCAATCCGCTCGCCATGGATCCGCTCGGCCATGCCATCCGCACTCGGAAAGCGTTCAGGGGGCTGCGGGAGTGTCCGGCGCGAACTGGTAGTGATGCCCGTCCGCGTACGTGATCATGAGCATGTAGCCCAAATTCGGCGTCCCGTCGCGCGCGGGGTACGCATCGACGATCGCCGTTTGACTGTTGCCGATCAGCATCGCCTGCGTGAGGCCGGCCTTGCGCATCATGGCAACTGGAACCGTCTCGAGGCGCCATTCGGTGACCGACCCGCCCGCTCCCCTCACCCGCAGGTGAATGTAGATGTGCGGATTGGCCCACTCGACCTGCGAGACGACGCCCGTGAGCCGCACCTTCTTGTGCTGGTCGAACTCACCCCCCACCGAGTGATGCGCCAACGCGGCGGACGTCGCAAGGAGCAGCGCCAGCGTAAGCCCTGCTTTCGCTCCCAGCCGAGCGATCATGTGCCGGTTCCCCTCCCGCAGCCGACCAACCCTTGCACCTTACTCCCCGTGCCTTTCCGGTGAAAGTTGTGGCGGAACTCGAAACGCCGCACACTGTCCACCGGTCAAGCGAGACGAGTCGAGGAGAGGTCCATGCGAACAGCTATGACAGCGGCTTGCGTGCTCGCCCTCGCAGGGTCCCTCGGGGCCACGGCTAGCCGTGCGGGTGACCCGGCGCCGCAAGCCTCGGCAACGCCATCCGCGAGCACTGCGAGCAGGAGCACTGCGAGCACGAGTGCGCCGAGCGCGAGCGCCGCGAACCCGGCCCCGGCGCCGGCTTCCGCGAGTCCGCTGCTTGCGAAGGCGGACGCCGCCAAGGCGACTCGATCCCAGAGTGAGACCGCTCGGGCCCGCACGCAGGCTTCCCCAGCAACCGCCCACGAGCCGAGCCGCACGTGTCTCAAGACGACGGGCTCTTTGTTTGCTCCGAAGCCCGGTCATTGTGTCAACGTGTTCGGCGACACCTACACGCAGGACGATCTTCTGCGTACGGGGAGAACGACGGCTGCCGGCGCGCTGCGGAACCTGTCTCCCATCATGACCCTCGTCCACTAGACAATTTGAAACGTAGCCGTCGCTCGGCGACTCCCTTAAACTCGGACGTTGCCGCTGTTTGTGTAGGGTCTCCTTGAGGAGTATGCCTCGCCTTCGTCTTGCGCTGCTGCTACCGCTGCTGGTGGTCCTTGCCCAGCAGGGCGCGCTGCTGCACGAGCTGACGCACGTCTACTACAGCGGCCGCACGGTCGGTGCGCAGCTGCGCGGGGACGATCAACTCCCCGACAACGCCTCCTGTCCCGCCTGTCAGGCGTTCGCCCAGGTCACCCATCCCGCGAGCGGCTCTGCCCCGGCATTCACGATGCCGCAGGTCCCGCATCTCCGCTCCCCCGATCCCGCCTACCGCATCGTTCACGCGGACGCGCCGACCCCGCGCAGCCGCGGTCCTCCGCAAGCCAGGGCGTAAAACCCTCTCTCGGCGACTCGGCCGCCTCGCGCGATCGAGCGCCGCGGCATTTTGCATATTGCGGAGCGACCCATGTTGAAATCGGTATGCCGGACGGCTGCATTTGGCTTTGCAGTGGCCAGCCCTCTCGTGATCATCGCCGGAACGGCCCTCGCGCAGGCGAGCGCGCCGAGCAGCCCGAACACGGCTCAAACGAACTCCAGTGCCGCGCCCTCCAGCGGCTCAAACCAGGGAACAGCCGGCGCTTCCGGCGCCGGCGATGCCTCGGACGACTCCGGCGTCGCGACCGTCGTGGTGACGGCGAGACGGCTGAACGCCGCGCGGTCCCAGATCGAGACGGAAACCGGCGCCTCGACCTACACGATCGATAGCAGCGCGATCGCTGCGGAGCCCGGCGGCCAGAACGTCGAGCTCAACCAGGTCCTCCTGCAGGCGCCTGACGTCGCGCAGGATTCCTTCGGCCAACTGCACGTCCGTGGTGATCACAACGATCTGCAATACCGCCTGAACGGGATCATCCTCCCCGAGGGCATCAGCGTCTTCAGCCAGACGCTCGACCCACGGCTCATCTCCTCCATGAGCCTCATCACCGGAGCGCTGCCGGCGGAATACGGCCTGCGCACGGCGGGGATCATCGACATCACCACCAACAGCGGAGTGCTCGTTCCGGGGGGTTACGTCTCCTTCTACGGTGGCAGCCACGGGGAGATCGAACCGGCCGCCGAGGTGGCGGGCAGCGCGGACGGCTTCAGCTACTGGGTGAGCGGGGACATGATGAAGAACGATCTCGGCATCGAGTCTCCCGACGGTAGCCCGAACCCCGTGCACGACTTCACGGACCAGATGCACGGCTTTGCCTACCTCGAGGACATCCTCGATCCGAATGATCGCGTCGCGCTGATCATGGGCTCGTCGGACGAGTCGTTTCAGATTCCAAACGCGCACGGCTTGCAGCCGCCCGGCGTGGGCGGCATCACGGGGCTCGGTCCCTGCGGCACCGGCACGGGCTTCTATGCCCCGCCCTGCACCGGCACGGACACGCAGGTGCTCCAGGCGAACGGCCAGTACGCCTACCTCAGCAACGACCTGAGCGAGACGCAGCACGAGCTGACGCAATACGCGATCGGGACCTGGCAGCGCTCCGAGGGCGCGTTCAACATCGAGAGCTCCGTCTCCGCCCGCTACACCAGCCTGCACTTCGCGCCGGACTGGGTCGGCGATCTCCTCTACAACGGCATCGCCCAGAACGCCTTCAAGGACGATACCGCCCTCGCCTGGCAGACCGACAGCTCCTATCAGCTGAACGACGCACACACCGTGCGCGCCGGGTTCTATCTCCAGCACGACAGCTCCACGAGCGATACCACCTCGGGCGTCCTGCCGATCGATGCGGCCGGTTTCCAAACGAGTGACATCCCCGAGTACATCATCGAGAACGGACAGCAGTCCCAGGAGATCGAGAGCGTCTACCTGCAGGACGAGTGGAAGATACTGGCGCCGCTCACCCTCAATTACGGCTTGCGCGGCGATCACTACAGCGCCTACTCGAACGGCGGCCAGGTGAGCCCGCGCGTCAACTTCGTGTGGCAGGCGCTGCCCGACACGACCGTACACGGCGGATACTCGCGCTATTTCACTCCGCCTCCGTTCGAGCTGATCGCGAGCACGACGTTCACGAGATTTTCCGGCACGACCGCCGTGCCACCCGGGACGGAGACGCAAGACACGCCTCCGATCGCCGAGCGCTCGGACTACTACGACTTCGGCGCGCAGCAGAAGCTGCTCGACAGGGCACTCACGCTGGGCGTCGATGCATACGGGGAGACATCACAGAACCTGATCGACGAGGGACAGTTTGGCGCCCCGATCATTCTCACGCCGTTCAACTATCGCTGGGGACGCATCGGCGGCATCGAGTTCTCCGAGAACTACGCGATCAGCAACTTCTCGCTCTACAGCAATCTCGCGTTTCAGTCCGCCAAGGGCAAGGGGGTCGAGTCGGCGCAGTTCAACTTCACGCAAGCGCAGCTCGCCTACATCGCCGATAACTATATCCACCTCGATCACGAGGAGCGGGTGATCGCATCGGCGGGCGCCTCCTACCTCTGGGAGGGCACGCGCTTCAGCGTCGACTCGATCTTCGGGACGGGCCTGCGCGAGGATCTCGCGCTACCTCCGAGCACCACCTACCCTGACGGGTTCGACGTCCCGAACGGCGCGCACACGGGGAGCTACACCGTGGTGAATCTCGGTGTGACGCACGAGTTCGCGCTCGGTGGCTCGCAGAACCTGACCCTGCGCTTCGACGTCATCAATCTGCTCGACAAGGAATACTTCATCCGCAGCGGTACGGGCATCGGCGTGTTCGCGGCGCAATACGGCGCCTCACGCGGATTCTTCGGCGGCGTGATGTGGGGCTTTTGAGGCATACTTTGCCGGTATGCCTCACGACCCGGACCGCCTTCCGCCGATTCCTGCCGGGGAGATGACCGCGCCGCAGCGCCGCGCCGCCGAGGCGCTGGTGCGCGGCCGTCGCGGCGCGCTGTTCGGACCGTTCGTGCCCATGCTGCGCAGTCCGGAGCTGCTCGACCGCGCGCAGCGGCTCGGGGAATACCTGCGGTACGAAAGCGCGCTTGCCCCGAAGCTGCGCGAGCTCGCGATCCTCATCACCGCTCGGCACTTCCGCCAGGCGTACGAGTGGCACGTCCACGCGCCGGCGGCCGCTGCAGCGGGTCTCACCGCCACCACGATCGCGACGCTCGCTGCGGGGCGGCGGCCGGCGGCGCTGCAGCCCGACGAGGCTGTCGTCTACGACTTCTGCACTCAGCTGCTCGGGGAGCATGCCGTGCGCGATGCCACCTACGCGGCGGCCCGCGACCGGCTTCAGGAGATCGGGCTCATCGACCTGTGCGGCGTGTGCGGCTACTACGGCATGCTCGCCCTGATCATGAATGTCGGGCGCACACCGCTTCCGCCGGGGGCTGCCGCGCCGTGGTGAGACCGCGGCTCCGGACACCGGACGTCCCACCACCGCGAGTGACGAGCACTATGCGAGCACCCGCTCGAGCGTGCGCCGGTACCGCGCCGCCACCGCGTCGCGCGCGAGGTGCACGCCGCCGCTCACGACTTTGCGGCCACGGCGCCACACGCAATCGATGACCCCGCCGCGGGCGGCGAAGATCCAGCTGTCGAGCAGCGCATCGGTCCGGCGGCTGACGAGCGAGGCGTGGCGAGTATCGAGACTCACGAGATCGGCGTCCGCACCGGCGCCGATGAGCGGTGCGGTGCAGCCGAGCGCGCGGCCACCGCCGCGCACGGCCGCTTCGAACAACTCGCGACCTGTCGATCGGGAGGTCGCCCCCGACAGCACGTTGCGCTTCCGCCGGGTCAGGCGCTGCGAATACTCGAGCGCGCGCAGCTCCGCCGCCGCATCGAGCAGGACGTTCGAGTCGCTGCCGATCCCGTAGGCGCCGCCCGCGCGGGCGAACAGGTCGCCCGGAAATACACCGTCGCCCAGATTCGCCTCGGTGATCGGGCACAGACCCACGACGGCGCCGCTCCGCGCGCTTCGCTCGAGCTCCTCGGGCGTCGCGTGCGTGGCATGCACGAGACACCAGCGCTCATCCACGGGGGCGTGGTCCAGGAGCCAGTCGATCGGCCGGCGGCCCGACCAGGCGAGGCAATCCTCCACTTCCTTGGTCTGCTCGGCGATGTGGATGTGGAACGGTCCGGCGCCCACCGGCTCAATCGCCGCGAGCTCCTCGGGAGTGACGGCGCGCAAGCTGTGTGCTGCGATGCCGACCATCGCGCCCTCGAGCCCGAGCACCATCCGCCGGCTCGCCTCGAGCAGACGCGCGAAGCGCTCGAGGTCGTTGACGAACCGGCGCTGCGCCGGCAACGGGTGCGATCCACCGAAGTTGGCGTGCGCATAGAGCACCGGCAGCAGCACGAGTCCGATCCCGGCCTCCCTCGCCGCCGCCACGATCCGCTCGGAGGTCTCGGCGACGTTCGCGTACGGCTTCCCGTCGAAATCGTGGTGGAGATAGTGAAACTCCGCGACGCGTGTGAAGCCGGCTTCGAGCATCTCGAGGTACGCGAAAGCCGTGATCGCCTCGATGTCATCGGGGCCGATGCGCTCCACGAGCCGATACATCACCTCGCGCCACGACCAGAAATCATCCGCTTGAGGACCCGCGATCTCCGTGAGACCCGCCATCGCCCGCTGGAAGCCGTGGCTGTGTACGTTCGGCAGTCCGGGAAGACCCACGGCGTGCCGCTCATCCCCCGCCCCGGGACGCACCCCCGGCTCCACGCGCGCGATGGCACCGCCTTCGACCGTGAGGCGCACATCGTGCGCCCAGCCGGACCCGAGGAGCGCCGACTCAAACCACAAGCGCGGCATCGGTCCGGTGTCCGCAGGTGTACAGTCTTGGCATGAGCGCCTCGCCCGGATGGTTGAGCGTGATGCGCGGCGGCGCACCGCTGCTGCTCAGCATCCCGCACTCAGGCATCGAGATTCCGCCGGAGTTCGAGCGGGGGCTCGTCTCGCTGGGGCTCGCCCGCCGCGATGCGGACTGGTGGGTCGACAAGCTCTATGACTTCGCGAGCGATCTGGATGCGACCGTCGTACGCACGAGCATCTCCCGCACGGTGATCGATGTCAATCGCGACCCTGCCGGCACCTCGCTCTATCCCGGGCAGGTGACGACCGAGCTGTGTCCGACCACGACGTTCGATGGCGAGCCGCTCTACGTGGCGGGCGCGGAGCCCGACACGCACGCGAGGGCACGGAGGATCGAGCGCTACTTCCACCCATACCACGCTGCGCTTGGCGGCGAGCTTGCCCGGCTCCGTGAGCGGCACGCCGCGGTCGTGCTCTACGACTGCCATGCCATCCGCTCACGCATTCCGCGGCTGTTCCACGGCGAGCTGCCGCATTTCAACATCGGCACGCACGGCGGTGCGAGCTGTGCACCGGTCCTCCGCCAGGCCGTGCGCTCCGTGTGCGAGGCGACGTCCTTCAGCTGCGTCACCGATGGACGCTTCAAGGGCGGATTCATCACGCGACACTACGGGCGCCCAAGCGAGGCCGTGCACGCCGTGCAAATGGAGCTCGCCTGCCGCGGATACCTGCGGGAGGAGCCGGGGCCGGTGAGCCCCGATTCCTGGCCACCGGCCTACGATGCCGGGCACGCCGCGCCGATGCGGGCCGTTTTGAAGCGAGTGCTCGAGACCTGCGGCGCCTTTGCCCGGGCGCCGCGCTGAACGCCGTGCCGACCCGCGGGGTGCCCGCAGCGGGCGGCCACGGGCGGCGGTGCCGACCCTCGCGGCCGACCCTCACCAGATCTTGCAGACCTTGTCCGCCGGCTTCACGAGCGGCGCCCCCGCCCTGCAATGAAAGGCGCGGGCGAATTCGGGCATGTTCACGACGACCCCGTTGATGCGGTCGCGCGGCGGTGAATGCGGATCGACGATCGCATCCGCGCGCAGCCGTTCCGGACGCTCGTTCGCGCACGCCCACTGCGCGAAGCCGACGAAGAAGCGCTGCTCGGGTGTGAGCCCATCGCGGTTCCGCAGGGCGACCCCGCGCCGTTCGGCCTGCCAGGCCATCCACGCGAGCAGCTCCCCGCCGAGATCGGCGATGTCTTCCCCTTCGGTGAGGGCGCTGTTGATTTTCAGGTGATCGACGACGGTGTACTGCGCGTACTGGTCGGTGATGCACCGCGCGCGCTCGCCGAACTGCTTCGCATCGGCCGCGGTCCACCAGTTGCGCAGGTTCCCGTGGCCGTCGTACTGGCGCCCCTGGTCGTCGAATGCGTGCGTCAGCTCGTGGCCGATCGTGCCGCCGGTGTTGCCATAGTTCGGCGCGTCGTCCTCCTTCGCATCGAAGAGCGGCGGGATCAGCACGCCCGCGGGGAAATTGATGTCGTTCAACTGGTCGTCGTAATAAGCATCGACCGTCGCCGGCGTGATCTGCCACTCGTCCCGATCGACCGGCCGGCCGATCTTCGAGGCCTCGCGGTGCCACTCGAAGCTCGCCGCGCGCTCGACGTTGCCGAGGAAGTCGTCCCGCCGAATGATCAGCGTCGAGTAGTCTCGCCAGTGTCGGGGATAGCCGAGCTTGTTGCGCACGAGGGCGAGCTTTACGAGCGCCTGTGCCTTGGTCGCGGGGCTCATCCAGTCGAGCTTCTCGATGCGCGTCTTCATCGCCACCTCGATCTGCTGCGTCATGCGCTCGACGCGGCGTTGCGTCGCGGGTGAGAAATTTCGCGCGACGAACTCGCGACCGAGCGCCTCGCCGAGGTCCCGATCGATCCAGCCGACGCACTTCTGCCACCGCGGGCGGTCGGTCTTGGCGCCGAGCAGGTACGCTCCCTGGAAATCGAAGCTCTCGGTCACGAACGCCGACGACAGATAACGAGCGGTCGCGTTGACGAGCGCCCAGCGCAGGTAGGTCTTGAGATCCGCCAGGGGCTCGCTCTCGATGCGCGCGTTCAACTCGCGGACGAATTGCGGCTCGGAGTCGTCGAGCCACGGACGCGCGCCGAGACCGCTCGCCTCGAAGTATGCAGACCAGTCGAAGGCGGGCGCCATCTGCCGGAGCGACTCGATGGTCGTGCGGTGATAGACCTTGTAGGGGTCGCGCTTGTCGACCATCGAGAGGGATGCGCGTGCGAGCGCAGTCTCGATGCGCAGCACCACCGCGGCGTCCGATCTCGCCGCGATCGCCGGCTCGCCCGTGAGCTCGAGCAGCCGCGCGACGTGCGCGGCGTAGCGCGCCCGGATCGCCTGCGAGCGGCTGTCTTGCTTGAGATAGTAATCGCGGTCGGGCAGCCCCAGGCCACCCGAACCGATCCCTGCGATGACCTTGGTTGCATCGCGCGCGTCCTGCTCCACGCCGCTTGCGAAGTAGAAGCCGTCGCTTCCGCTGCGCGCTTGCAAGTCCGCAACGAGCCCCGCGAGCTGCCGCTTGTCGGAAAGCGCCTCGATGCGCGCGAGATCTCCGCGGAGCGGTGCGATCCCCGCTTGCTCGATCGCCGCGACGTTCATGCAGGCGGCGAAATAGTCACCGATCCTCTGCTGGTCGGGCGTGCGCAGGGCGACCGGTCGCGACAGCTCCTCGAGAATGCCCCACAGGTAGCGCCGTACGTCGACCGTGAGCTTGCCGTAGACGCTCCAGCTCGTCTGATCGGGTGGAATGGGGTTGGCCTGCTCCCAACCGCCGCACGCGTACGTGTACAGGTCCTGGCACGGGTCGACGGATCGATCCATCGCGGAGACATCGAGGCTGGGGGAGTACGGCAGGGAGGTGTAGGGACGGTCGGCCGAGCCCGGTGAAGACAGGCGCGCGCCGGAGGGCGCTTGCGCCCGGGCCCCGCTCGCGTGCATCGCAAGCAGCAGGGCGGCGGCGTAACCGGCGGCCGCAATCGATGCTCGACGGGTGGTCATGTTCGCCGCCATCAATGCGCGTAGTGTACCAACCTCCGCGCCACTTTCCCGCACGCGCCGGACGGACTGCGTTGCTCGGAAAGCTGGTAGCCTCACGTACCCGCATGCGACCGAATATCGGGGGGTGAGCGATATGCCGTGGCAACGCCGGCCGTTCCGCGGAGCGAGCTTCGCGCGCGCGATCAACATCAGCGACCTGCGGGAAATCGCCCGCCGCAAGGTGCCGAACTTCGTCTTCGAGTACATCGAAGGCGGATCGGAGGACGAGGCGACGCTGCGGCACAATCGAGCGGCGCTCGAAGCGCTGCGCTTCGTGCCGCTCACGCTGGTGGACACATCCGCGCGCCACCAGCGGATCGAGCTGTTCGGCCGCGAGTGCGCCGCGCCGCTCATCGTCGGACCGACGGGGGGCAACGGCATGGCCTCACCGGGGGGCGACCTCGCGCTCGCGCGCGCCGCCGCGAGCCTCGGGGTTCCGTTCTGTCTCAGCACGGTCTCCACGGTGCGCCTCGAGCAGGTCGCATCGGAGGCCGGGGGGCGGCTGTGGATGCAGCTCTACGTGATGCGGGACCGGAAGGTCGCGGAGGATATCGTGGCGCGGGCGGCCGCGGCGGGATACGAGGGGCTCGTCTTCACGACGGACGCCAACGTGTTCGGCGCCCGCGAATGGGACCTGCGGAACTACCGCCGGCCGGGCAAGCTCACGGTGAGGAACCTCTGCAGCGCACTGCGCCATCCACGCTGGCTGTTCGACGTGCTGATCCGCCACGGCGTGCCGCGCTTCGAGAACTTCGCCGCGTTCCTGCCTCCCGGCGCGGCGAGCGCGCTCGGAGGCAGCACCGTCATCCCGAAGCTCTTCGGGCCGTCGCTCGCCTGGGACGATGTCGGGTGGCTGCGGGGCATCTGGCCCGGCAAGCTCTTGCTGAAAGGCGTGCTCAGCGTGGCCGACGCCGAGCGAGCGACGGCACTCGGCTGCGACGGCATCGTGCTGACGAACCACGGGGGACGGCAGCTCGATTACTGCGTCTCACCCATCGAGGTACTCCCGGAGATCGTGCACGCCGTGGGGCGGCGTACGACCATCATCGTGGACGGCGGCTTCCGCCGCGGCTCGGATGTGATCAAAGCCCTTGCGCTCGGCGCTCGCAGCGTCATCATCGGGCGAGCCGCGCTCTACGGACTGACGGCCGCCGGAGAGCGGGGCGCGCAGCGCGCGCTCGAGATCCTCACCGGCGAGATCGACCGGACGCTCGGGCTGCTCGGTTGCCGCTCGGTCGCGGACCTGGGGCCGCACCTGATACGCGCTTGATAGGCACCTGATACGCACCTGATACGACGCCAGACGCGAGACGAGGCACACCCATGAGCAACGCTCCGCCCGCCGCCGATTTCGCGCGGGCCATCAGCCGGCTCGACGCGACGGCGCTCGTCGCCGGCTCGATGGTCGGCTCCGGCATTTTCATCGTCTCGGCCGACATCGCGCGCCAGGTCGGATCACCGGGTCTGCTGCTCGCCGTCTGGTTGCTCGCGG
>Ga0335074_10000661_pt1 | contig 47906 bp, 41 predicted proteins | sample Lox_Sample_23_FD_206715 | JGI IMG/M metagenome (GOLD analysis project Ga0335074, IMG submission 206715) | Soil microbial communities from Loxahatchee National Wildlife Refuge, Florida, United States - Lox_Sample_2.3 | ecosystem: Environmental > Terrestrial > Soil > Wetlands | place: USA...
TGCCCGTCGAAGAGCGCGCCGGCATGGGTGGGCCAGCGGTCAGGCTCCCTGGCCAGCAGCGGCAGCAGCACTGTCATGCCGTACCCGTAACCGCGGTAGGGATCGGCCTGGTAGGTGTCGCCGAACATCCCGGCCAGGCTGCTGGAGTCGATCTCGCCCAGCTGGCACAGCAGGTGCACGATCGTGAGGGCCAGGGCCGTGTCGTCGGTCCAGTACCACGGCGATTCAGTCGGCAGTTGCCTGGCCCGGATCATCTCGATGGCCTCGTGGTTGCCCCGGTGGAACCATCTCTCGCCGAAGCCGTCGCCGAGAGCCAGGCCCCGCAAGCTGTCGGCTGCTCGCGCCCGCGTCTGCTCCATGCCTGCATGCTGTAGCACCGGAGAGCGATCACAAAGCCAATTTCTGCCATGTATCCGAATGTGCGGCTTCGTATGCGCTTGGTGATGCGCTATACAGGTCTGGAGCGCTCGAGGGAGCAAGATGCGGACAGACGAGGGATCCCTGTCCCTGCCGGGCTGGCGGTTCGTGCAGGGTGGGACTCTCCGCATTCGCCGGGCATTCTCTGCTGCCCCGCTCCCGGTCAAGGCATTAATAGTCGTTGTCCTGATTGTCGCGCTTCCGGTAGCGTTCTCGGTCCTGTTTCCGGTCGCGCTGCTGCTCGCTCTCGGTTATGCGCCGTTCGCGCTCTCGGCCGGGCACCGCAGCATCGCGGCGTCGCTGTCGGTCGCCGTCTGGGGACTCGCCCTGATCTCGGTCCTGTCCGGCGGCTACAAGTCCTGGCTGGGCCTCCTGCTCCTGCTCCCGTTCGCCGTTGTCGCGGCCGCGCACGCCAGAGCGCTGAGCCGGTGGTTCGTGCCCTGCCGTACCGTCGCGTGGGCGCTGATCTGGGCGCTGCCGGTCGCCATGCTCGTCTTCCGCCTGGCCACGAGCGAGCCCGTCGTCGGTCCGGTAGTCGGCTGGGTGATCGCTGCCATCGTGCTGGGATGGCGGATGGCTAAGTCGTTGCAGGACTCCCGGGAGTACGGCCGGGTGCAGGCGCGCGGAGGCGCTGGAGGACCGCCGAACGGCCGCCCGGCGTCAGACGGCGGTATGCAGCGCCCGTCGGGAGGGACCGGGCCGGGCAGGCGGCGCCCGCAGCCGGACAGCCGCACGGCTGCGGTGGAGGCGGTGCGCGCGCAGCACCCCACGGACACGCCGCAGTCTCAGCCGGGATCTGATGGCCGGGACCGGTCAGCGAGCGCGCCGCCGGACATCACGGTGGACGAGGCCATGGCCGAGCTCAACAGCATGATCGGCTTGAACGCTGTCAAGGACCAGATCCGGTCGATCGCTGCATCGATCGAGGCAGCCCGCAGGCGCGCGGTCGCTGGCTACACGACCGACAAACCCATGCAGCACATGGTTTTCCTGGGCCCGCCCGGCACGGGCAAGACAGCCGTAGCGCGCATCATCGCCAAGATCTTCTACGCGTTTGGCCTGCTGGACACCCCAGCTGTGGTCGAGGCGCACCGGGCTGACCTGGTAGGCGAGTACCTCGGCGCTACTGCGATCAAGACCAACGAGCTGATCGACTCGGCGCTTGGCGGCGTGCTGTTCATCGACGAGGCCTACAGCCTGGTGAACGACGGCGGTGACGGGCAGGGCGACAGGTTCGGCAGCGAGGCCGTCCAGGCCCTGCTGACACGGGCCGAGGACGACCGCGAGAACCTGATCATCATCCTGGCCGGCTACGAGCGCCAGATGGACGGCTTCCTGTCCAGCAACCCCGGGCTGACCTCACGGTTCCCGGTGCGGGTGAAGTTCCCCGGCTACACGCCGGCCGAGCTGCTGTCCCTGGCCGACCTGGCGATCGAGCGCCGGGGCGAGCTGCTCGACCCGGATGCCAGGCCGGTGCTGTGGCGGATGTTCGAGGACGTGGGCCGCAGGAGGCTGGGCGACGAGCTCGGCAACGGCCGGTTCGTGCGCAGCCTGCTGGAAAAGGCCGGACAGGCCAGGGACGTCCGGGTGATGGGAACAGGCGCCGAGCCGTCAGCCGCCGACCTGGTCACCCTGCGCGGCGGCGACCTGGAGCAGGCGTTCACCGAGCTGACCACGAGGTTCCGCGGGTACGACGAGACGCCGACGCTAGAGAGCGCGCTGGCCGAGCTGGACGCGCTGGTGGGGCTCGAGCCGGTCAAACGCCAGGTGCACGAGATCGCCGCGCAGCTGCGGGTGGCGCGGCTGCGCGACGCGCATGGCCTGGCCAGCCAGCCGCCGGCCAGGCATTTCGTGTTCACCGGACCTCCGGGAACCGGCAAGACGACAGTCGCCAGGATCCTCGGCCGGATCTTCGCCGCGCTGGGTCTGCTTGTCCGCCCGGCAGTGGTGGAGGCGCACCGCGCTGACCTCGTCGGCGAGCACCTGGGCTCGACCGCGATCAAGACCAACAAGCTGATCGACTCGGCGCTTGGCGGTGTGCTGTTCATCGACGAGGCCTACGCGCTGTACAACGAGGGCTACTCCGGCGGCGACGCGTTCGGCTCCGAGGCGATAGCGGCTCTGCTCAAGCGGGCCGAGGATGACCGGGACCGGCTGGTGATCGTGCTGGCCGGCTACACGGGGGACATGGACAGGTTCTTGCGCAGCAATCCCGGCCTCGCGTCGAGGTTCGGCGTGCGGATCTCGTTCCCCAGTTACTCCCCGCAGGAGCTGACCAGGATCGCCGAGGTGATCGCCCGGCAGGCGGGGGACAGCTACCACCCCGAGGCGGTTCCGGTGCTCAGCCAGATCTTCACTGACGCGTGCGAGCAGGGGAAGATCGACGAGCTGGGCAACGGGCGGTTCGCGCGGTCGCTGTTCGAGCGTGCCTGTGCGGTCAGGGATGTGCGGGTGGCCACGCTCGGTGAGACGGCGAGCGCCGCCGACCTCACCACGGTAGTGGCCGATGACCTTATAGCTGCCTACCGCGAGCTGTGTTAGCCCGGCGGGACGACCCCCCGGAGCGCCCCGAGGGGGGCCTGATCCCCCAAGCCTGAAAAGCGGCTCGGGCGATCAGGACGGCTCCTCCGGCGGGAGATCGTTAAGTGCCTCGGCGATGGCCTTCTCGCTGGCCCCGGCCTTCCTGATCGTGTCGATCAGCGCATGCAGCACCGCGTGGCGGTCCTCACCGAGATCCAGCAGGCGCTGCGCAGCTTCCCACAGCTCCGGGGGGTCGCCGCGCCAGAGCCGGTCAGCCAGCGCCAGGTGCCGGTCGATGTGCTCGGCGCCGCCCGCCCGGCCGGCCGGGGTGTCGTGGTCAGCCGCCAGCAGGACCCGCCGGTCGGCTGGCTTGGCCGGGTCGAGCGTGCCCAGGTCAGTGCCCTTGTAGGTGCCCTCAAGCACGCCGAAAGCGAAGACGCGGCGGGGCAGCGCCTCCAGGTCGGAGTCCGGCAGCAGCCTCGCCACCAGCGCGGGCTCAAGACCGAACGAGACCGGGTCGTGGTAAACGCGGGTGAACGTGCCCATCGAGTCGAATACGGAGTCCAGCGTCGTGCTGATCGCCGCGGAGGGGCGCCCTTCGCGCGCGCCAGCCCACCGCACCCACGCCGCGAGCACATGCGGCATCGCGTGCTGCTCGGCTGGTGAGAGCATCACCTTGCGCGGCAGCCAGTCGAGCAGGAACGTTTCCGTCTTCGCCGGGCTCATCCGCAGCGGGCGCCCGAAATCCAGGTCACAGCCGTAGTTGACGATGTGGTCAGCACAGCGGCTGGCTGCCTCGCGGTCGGACAGGTCCTCGGCCTCGTCCGAGGCAAGGAACTCGGCCACCAGCAGCCCCCGCCGGTCCTTGCGCCAGCTCGGGCGCCGGGCACCGGCAGCCCCCGGCTGGCCCGGGCCCGCTGTCTGGTCCACGCTCGCCCGCCCGTAGTCCGTAAACGACAGGGCTGGGGGCAACGTGCGCACGCGAGCCCTGATGAACGCGTGGTAGGAGGGGAACGAACTGCTGATCGGCGGGTCGGCCGCCCGCTCGGTGGCCGCGAGCGCGGATTCCAGCAGCCGCCGCGCCTGCGGCGGCTGCACCGGCGCGAACGTCGACGGGCCCTGGCCGCAGTAGTCAAGCAACTTGGCCACCTGCGACGTGACCCAGCCATCGCGAGCCATGCCGCCCACGTTGTAGTCGACCACCACCACGAGCGCGTGCTGCTCCTGGCCCGCGTAGCTGAAAACGCAGACGACCTCGTCGCGATCGCCGTAGGAGTCGGAGTTCAGGTAGCACTCGGCCGCCACGACGGCGCCGACATGCTCAGCCCATCCCGGCCGGGCGACGCCGTTCTCCATCAGCGTCAGAGCCGCTTCCTCGGCGCTGGCCGCCTGGTGTGGGGTGCCCAGGCAGGCGATGCCTGACAACAGGGCCAGAGCGGCGGGAGTGCCTTGCTCGGCCGCGTAGGCGATCAGGCCCTGGCCGACGACCTCCTCGATTTCGGCCCGGCGTCGGCGCGTGCGCTGCGATCCTGGACGCTGCGAGCGCTGCCCCCACCAGGTGCCCAGCAGTTCGCTGACCATGAGTTCGGCGTCAAGGGGGCTGCGTACGGCCAGAAGCTCGCGCGCGGCCCGCAGCATCTCGGCGAACAGCGCATTGGGGGGTGGCGGGGATGAGGCCCGCAGGACGGGCCGCGGGCGCGGGGGGCCGGAATGACCGTGATGACCGGGCCGGCCAGGAGGCTCAGTTCGTCGGCTCGGCGGGTTCACAAGGTCAGCATCCCAGATGCGCACCGCCTGATGCCATGCCTGAGCCCAGCGGGTTGCCCGTTTCTTCCCGTGTCGTCGCCTCCTTCACCGTCGCCCCCTTGCATGCTTGATACGGCCCAGACCGACCATCCCCGGGCTATGTTCGCATACTGTCCGCAGTCCGCCCATGATGTCGGCCGTATGGACGAGAAGCGCAGCTCCCTCTATCGTGCCATGAGAGCAGCAGGTCTGTTCTCGCAGGCGGTCAGCCATCCGCATGCTCAGCCCCTCCTGGTTTCCGTGCCGGGCTCGGTCGTGGCTGTGCCCGGACAGACCCGGAATAGCACGAATAATGCTAAAAATAAAGTATTAAGGACATAATTGCGCACCGGAATGGGCTGCCAGGGTCGGCCGCGTCGGCGGGCTGGGGATCTGTCGGCGGTGCGGCCAGCATGCTCACATTGCCGAGTTGTCGCTCCACGCTCTCTTGTGCCCGGACTTGCGGCTAGCCTTCTTGTGTCCGCAGTGTGCAGGAAGGGACAGTTCATGGCACGCGCTCGCACGGGTCTGGGGTGGCCCCGGTGAGCACAGAGACCTCAGTGCCGAAGCCTCGTGTCTCCGGGATGGATGATTCGGATTCTGCGCTGCTCGCAACGCTGCTGAGCGACGCTCCCGTAGGGTTCGCGTTCCTCGGCTCTGACCTTCGCTTCCGCAGGGTGAACGAAGCGCTCGCTGGCCTGTGCAGCGACGCTCAGCGGGATGCGAGAGGCACCGCGCCGCCGGGTGCACGGGATGAGTACACCGGGCGCCTGCCGTCGCAGGTGTGGCCGGGTGACATAGGAGACACGGCGGAGTCGGCAGCACGGCGGGTGCTCACGACCGGTGAGCCGGTAAAGATCGCGGACCAGTCGGTCGCAGCGGGCGGTCAGGTGCGCCACTGGGACTTCTCGTTGTTCCCGTCACGTGATCCCGACGGCCAGGTCACCGGAGCGGTGCTGATAACCGAGGACATCACCGACCGGACGACCTCGGAACAGGCGCTGCAGCGAAGCGAGGAGCGGTACCGCTCCCTGGTTCAGGCCGGCGCGCAAGTCGTGTGGGTGACGACGCCAACCGGAAAGATTGCCGAGGACTCCCCGGAATGGCGCCGGATCACCGGCCAGACGGCGGATGAGTACCTCGGCGGTGGCTGGCTGGAAGCGATTCACCCCGAGGACCGTGAGCGAGTCGAGCGCGATTGGCTCGAGTGCGTTGATACCGGGAAAATATTCGACGGCGGCTACCGTGTCCGGACCAAATCGGGCTCCTACCGCCACTACGACGTCCGCGCTGTCCCCATCGAGCGGGGCGGGAAGATCATCGAATGGGTCGGTGCCAACACCGATGTCACCGGCCAGCGCGAGGCCGAGGAAATGCGGGGCCGTCTTACCGAGCAGCTCTCGGCCGCGGCCCTGCGTACGGTACGGCTGCAGCAGGCAACGTCGATGCTGGCCGAGGCGATCTCGGTGGAGCAGGTTGTAGAGGTCATCAGCGAGGTTGCCCGGTCGGCCATGGGCGCCGAGCGCTCTGCCGTGGCACTGCTCGACTCCGAGCAGCTGCGGCTGCACACGATCAACCCTGCTGGTCTGCCAGACAGCCCCGGCTCGTACCCCGGCGACATCCCGCTTGACCTGCCGAGCGTGATGACCGAGGCGATTCACGCTCGCCGCCCGCTGCTGATAGAGAGCCCGGACGGCCTGCGCGCGCACTTCGAGGACAGGGCCAATGCTGACCTGTTCCTGCAGCACACCGATGAGCAGGCATGGGTCGGGCTGCCGCTGCTCGCCTCCGGGGCGCCGCTCGGGGCGCTGCGGTTCTCGTTCACCAGGCCCCGGAAGATCACGGACGAGGAGCGGGTGTTCCTCGAGGCGCTGGCGGGCCAGTGCGCGCTCGCGCTTGAACGGGCGACGATGTTCGAGCGCGAGCACACCACAGCCGAGACGCTGCAGCGCAGCCTGCTGCCCGACCGGCTCCCGACAGTTCCCGGGGTCATCCTTGAGGCCAGCTACCTGCCGGTGACGCGGAACATGGAGATCGGCGGTGACTGGTACGACGCCTTCCGGCTCCCCGACGGCAAGCTGGCGGTGGCAGCCGGCGACGTCATGGGCAAGGGCCTTACCGCCGCCGCCGGAATGGGCCGGGTCCGCAACGCGCTGCGCGCGCTGGCCCTGACCGACCCCCGCCCTGCCGCTGTCCTGGCCGGCCTCGACCGGCTGTTCATCGCCACCGAGCTGGAAGAACAGGTCACGACCGTGGCCTACCTGGTGCTCGACCCGGCAAGCGGGGATGGCATGGCCGGCAGCGCTGGCCACCTGCCTCCGCTGATGCTGTCAGTGGACAGCCCGCCGTGGCTGGACCGGTCAGAAGCCGGAACGCCGCTCGGGTGGGCGAGCCCGCGGCATCAGTACGCATTCCGGCTGCCGCCGGGAAACACCGCTGTCCTCTACTCCGACGGACTCGTGGAAAACCGCAGGCGGGGCCTTGACACCGGCCTCGACGAGCTCGTTGCAGTGGCGGCCCAGGCGCCTGCGCAGGCGATGGAAGATCCAGCAATGCTTCTTGAATATCTGCTTAACCGGATGCTCACCGGTTATGAGCAAGACGATGACGTAACTGTGCTGGTGGTGCACAGTCCGCCGCCTGAGCACCGGGCGACGGCCAGGCGGGTCGCGCCGACTGCCCGGCGGGCAGCGACGACGGCTGCGAGGAGGGGCAAGGCATGACTGATGCGGGTACCATACCTGCGCGCGGGGCAGATGCCCTGCGAGAGAACTCACGGCTAGAGGCGGCAACGGTACGACCTACCCGTCAGCTCCGCCTAAGGTGGTGAGCGGGAAGCAATCGGTCCCGGCCGCGGCTGTTGCGCGGCAGGCGCCGGGCTTCCGGCACAGTCCTGGGAGCAGGGCCCGCGCGGAGAGGTCCATTCCTTGCCATACGGTTGCACGAGGGGTGTCTGTGTCGCCTGCTAGTTCGGTCAGCCAGGAGTCGATCGCTGCGCGGTCGGCCGCCGTCCAGAAAGGGAAGGGGTGACCGCGGTGGCAAGCGCTGCAGGGTCCGCAGCGCGGAGGCAGCCACGGCCGTCGGACCAGGGTCCTTCGGGGCGAGGCGCACGCGCTGCCGCACAGCCCGCACCGGCGCGCACCAGCGCGCCTAGTGGGTCAGGAAATCGAGCCGACGCCGCTGTGGCCTCAGGCAGCCGCAGCTCGGGAAGGCGGAACGCCGTGCCGCAGGAGACGCAGGTGCAGGCCACACAGGGGACGGCCCGGCAGGGCGCAGATAGGCGGGCACCCGCGCAGCGCCGTTCAGCGGACAGAGGCGGCCAGCGCGGATCGGGCCGGTCGGCCACGGCGGTTCGCGAGCGGGCAGCGGCGGGGGAGCATAGCAACGGCACCGCCCCGCAGACTGATGAGCTCGCGGCCGGCGCCAACGGCACTGACGAGAACAACCTGTCGCTGGAGGCAGACTTCGCTGACCCGACAGGTGAGGATCTGGACATCGAGGTCGACCTTGACGCCGAGCCGGACCTGGCGTCAGTGACGGACCTGGATGTAGAAGACGTAGAGGCGGACCTGGCCGACCTCGTGGTCGGCGACGACGACTCCGACGAAGTGGTCATCGGTCTGGAGACCGATGAGCGCGACGGTTCCGCCGCACGCCAGGGCCGTCGCACGGGGGCTGGATCCGCGCCGCCAGCGGTCGGCGGACCGGGTGGGGAGCCCGGCGAGGCTGCGGCTGACGACGGGCAGATCCGTGTGGTCCGCGCGCCCGGGGAAGAGGGCGAGGACGAGGCATTCGTCTACGGGGATGACGACGAGGACCTGCCCGCGGCGCAGGTCGCCGTGGCCGGCGCGACATCGGACCCGGTCAAGGACTATCTGAAGCAGATCGGCAAGGTACCCCTGCTCAATGCCGAGCAGGAAGTCGAGCTGGCCAAGCGCATCGAGGCAGGCCTGTTCGCGGAGGAGAAGCTGGCCGAGGGCTCGCTTCCGCCCGAGGCCCGGGTGGACCTGGAGTGGATCGCCGACGATGGCCGGCGGGCGAAGGATCACCTGCTGGAGGCGAACCTGCGGCTGGTGGTCTCCCTGGCCAAGCGTTACACCGGGCGCGGGATGCTCTTCCTGGACCTGATCCAGGAAGGGAACCTGGGCCTGATCCGGGCCGTGGAGAAGTTCGACTACACCAAGGGCTACAAGTTCTCCACCTACGCCACCTGGTGGATCAGGCAGGCGATCACCCGTGCGATGGCCGATCAGGCGCGCACGATCCGCATCCCGGTGCACATGGTCGAGGTGATCAACAAGCTGGCCCGGGTGCAGCGGCAGATGCTGCAGGACCTGGGCCGGGAGCCGACCCCAGAGGAGCTGGCCGCCGAGCTCGACATGACCCCGGAGAAGGTCATCGAGGTGCAGAAGTACGGCCGGGAGCCGATCTCGCTGCACACTCCGCTCGGTGAGGACGGCGACAGCGAGTTCGGTGACCTGATCGAGGACTCCGAGGCGATCCAGCCGGGCGAGGCCGTGAGCTTCACGCTGCTGCAGGAGCAGCTGCACTCAGTGCTGGACACGCTGTCCGAGCGCGAGGCCGGCGTGGTCTCGATGCGCTTCGGCCTGACCGACGGCCAGCCGAAGACGCTCGACGAGATTGGCAAGGTCTACGGGGTGACGCGCGAGCGGATCCGGCAGATCGAGTCGAAGACCATGTCCAAGCTCAGGCACCCGTCGCGGTCTCAGGTGCTGCGCGACTACCTGGACTGAGCTGACTTGCGCCTCCGGGGCGCTGTACCCGTTGGCCTTCCCTCGGTCGCTCGAAGCCTTCGGCTTCTCGCTCTTCAGTACAGGACAACGGCGCGCCCCTTTGGCGCGAGAGCGTCTCCGGGGCGCTTTAGCGCGGTTCGCGGGGCGGCTTACCTGTCGCTGCTGGACTTCTCCGGACGGGAGAGGCGCTCGGTCTCATCCTGGATCTCGACGGCTACCTTGGCCAGCGCGTCAGAGTGCTGCCGGGCGTGGTGGGCGCAGAACAGAAGCTCGGCGGAGCCGGAGAGCACGACCCGCACGTACGCCTGCGCGCCGCATCGGTCGCACAGATCGGTGGCATTGAGCGGCTTCGTCGGAGCCGTCGCAGCGGTCATGTCGCCTCCCTCGTTCTCGCGCAGTCTGCTGACGCCTGTCGGCAGTACCGCCCGCCCATAGGGCTTAATGCTGTCTACCACTCGATCACAACGTAATGCCAGAGGTCCCTCTTCCCCGCGCCCCACTGCGTACGCCGTGGGCGAACATATCCCCGCTAGGGCCGTCAATCGGGCAGCCCCGCATCGTTACATGCCACGGAACCGCTGGCAGCGCGGCCGCAAGCCCCGGCCCGGGTTTGCCGGGTGCCTGGCAGGCCCGGCAAGGGCACCTAGCTGTGGTTGCGGGTGCTGGGAGGCTGATCGTGGGAAACCTGCTGTGGAAAGAACAACAACCTGGGCCCCACGACGCTGCTTGGCGTCCGCGGTGCGGACGGCTGATGCCGCTCCGAGGCGCAGCCGCACCCCAGGCGGCGTGGGTTGCGCCAAAGTGACGGTACCGGCGGCTAATCTTCCTTCAGGCGTTGAAGTGCCCCCCGAACTAGGAGAATCCTCGTGACCGCCGTCAGTGCCTCCCGGGCGAAGCAGGCAACCTTTGCCGACGGGTACACCGCGCGTCACCTGACGGTGCTGGAAGGCCTCGAAGCCGTGCGCAAGAGGCCAGGCATGTACATCGGGTCTACCGACGGCCGTGGCCTGCTTCATTGCCTCTGGGAGATCTTCGACAACTCCGTGGACGAGGCGCTGGCTGGTCACTGCACGGCCATCGAGGTCATCCTGCACGCCGACGGCTCGGCCGAGGTTCGGGACGACGGCCGCGGGATCCCGGTCGACATCGAACCCAGGACCGGGCTCACCGGCGTCGAGCTTGTGATGACCCGGCTGCACGCGGGCGGCAAATTCGGCGGAGGTTCCTACACCGCTTCTGGCGGCCTGCACGGTGTTGGCGCGTCGGTGGTGAATGCCCTGGCCAGCCGACTGGATATATCGGTCGACCGCGAGGGAGCGGAGTGGGCGGTCAGCTTCCGCCGCGGCGTGACCGGCGAATTCGCCGGGTCTGGCCCGGACGCCTCGTTCGAGCCGCACAGCGGGCTGCGCCGGGTCCGGCGGGTAGCCAAAACGGTTACAGGAACGAGGACCAGGTTCTGGCCGGACCAGCAGGTGTTCGTCCAGGGAGCCCGGTGGAGCTTTGAGGCGCTGGCCCAGCGCGCCCGGCAGACCGCCTACCTGGTTCCAGGCCTGGCGATCCGGATCGCCGACGAGCGCGCGGCCGAAGACCGGGTTGACTCCGCTCCGCTGACCCTGGTCGTCCATGACGGCAGTGAGCCGGACAGCGGCCAGCGGGATCGCGGCGCGGAAGACGACGGCCTGCCGTCCAGCGGCGAGAGCGGTGCGCGCGAAGCCGAGTTCAGCTTCGCCGGCGGGATCAGCGAGTTCTGCGCGGACTTGTCACCCGGCGATCCGGTCACCGACGTGCTCAGACTGACCGGGTCCGGGCAGTTCACCGAGACCGTGCCGGTGCTTGACGACAAGGGTCACATGCTCCCGACCGAGGTCGAGCGGGAACTCGCCGTCGACGTGGCGCTGCGCTGGGACACCGGTTACGGCACCGTGACCCGGTCGTTCGTGAACGTGATCGCCACCCCCAAGGGCGGCACGCACGTGACAGGTTTCGAGCGGGCACTGGTCAAGACTCTGAACGACCAGCTGCGCGGGGCCAAGATCCTCAGGAACGGTGACGCGGCGGTCATCAAGGAGGACATCCTCGAAGGGCTCACCGCCGTGATCGCGGTGCGCCTGCCTGAGCCGCAGTTCGAGGGACAGACCAAGGAAGTCCTCGGCACCCCGGATGCGTCCAGGATCGTCCGGGAGGTCGTCGAGCGGGAACTGGGCGTGTTCTTCGACTCCCGGGGCCGGGCCGCCAAGGAGCAGACCAAGGCAGTACTCGAAAAAGTAGCCGCGGCCGCCAAGACGCGAATCGCCGCCCGGGAGCACCGGGAGAACCAGCGGCGCAAGTCAGCGCTCGCGACCTCCGCGCTGCCGGCCAAGCTCGTGGACTGCCGCGTCGCCGATGACCGGAGCGAACTGTTCATCGTCGAGGGTGACTCGGCGCTTGGCACCGCCAAGATGGCCAGGAGTTCCGAGTTCCAGGCGCTGCTGCCGATCCGCGGCAAGATCCTCAACGTGCAGAAGGCGTCCCTGAGCGACATGCTCAAGAACGCCGAGTGCGCCTCGATCATCCAGGTGATCGGCGCGGGCTCCGGTGCCTCATTCGACCTTGACTCAGCCAGGTACCAGCGCGTGATTTTCCTGGCCGACGCCGACGTCGACGGCGCGCACATCAGGACGCTGCTGCTCACCCTGTTCCATCGCTATATGCGGCCGATGGTGGAGGCAGGCCGGGTCTTCGCGGGGGTGCCGCCACTGCACAGGATCGAGCTGGTCAACCCGCGCAAAGGGCAGCAGAAGTATCTCTACACGTACTCCGACCCTGAGCTGCACCGCACCCTCCTGCAACTGGAGAAGCGCGGCCAGCGGTTCAAGGAGCCGCCGCAGCGGTACAAGGGGCTGGGCGAGATGGACGCCAAGCAGCTCGCCGACACCACGATGGACCCGCGTTACCGGACGCTGCGCCGGATCAGGATCGAGGACTCCGCCGCCGCGTCCGCCATCTTCGACCTCCTCATGGGCAGCGAGGTAGCCCCGCGTCGCGACTTCATCATCCGCGGCGCCGCCGAACTCGATCCCTCCCGCATCGACGCCTGACACGGTAGCCCCGGGGCTCGGCTCTGAGGGCCGATGAAAGTGGCTCTACTGGCGCTATTACGCCAGTAGAGCCACAACGATCTTCAAGGCACCGACGCCCCTCGCACCCCGCCCGTCGAGGACGCGGAGCTGGGGCGGGCGTGGGATGGCCGGGGTACGGGTCAGGCGGGGGCGGGGCCGCCGATAGCGGCTAGCGGGTGGGTGACGCGGACGCCTGAGCCATCGCGGCGGCCGTCGGGCGGCGGCAGGTTGACCGGGGTGCCTGCCTCGGTCGCGCCGTGGGCTGGGCTTGGCCCGGCCCACGCCAGCACCAGCGAGTCCTCGCCCTTGAGGAACCGGTGGCAGCGCACACCACCAGTGGCGCGCCCCTTGGGCGGGTACTCGGCGTACGGCGTCACCTTGGCCGTCATGGCCGAAGTGCCGGGCAGCGCATCACCGCTGCCGGCCACCGTGACCACGACTGGGTCGCCGGCGTCGCTGGGCGCTCCAGCCGCGGCCGGGTCGACGGCGCCGAACCAGACGACCGAGGCGCGCGGGGCCAGCCGTATCCCGGCCATCCCGCCCGCGGACCTGCCCTGCGGGCGCACCGCGGCCGCGCCGAAACGCAGCAACTGCGCGTCACTGGTGATGAAGACCAGGTCACAGGACTCATCCGTGAGCTGCACCGCGCCCACCACCCGGTCACCGTTCTTGAGCGCGATGACCTCGAAGTCGGAGGCGTTCTGCGGGTAGTCGGGAGCAACCCGCTTGACCACGCCGGCTGCCGTGCCGAGGGCGAGGCCGGCGCCCGCGCTGTCCCCGGCGGCGAGCCCGGCCAGGGTCTCCCCAGGCTCCAGCGATACGAGCTCGCTGACAGGCGCCCCGCCAGCCAGGGCGGGGGAGTGCGCGCTCGGTGGCAGCGCGGGCAGGTCCAGCACGCTGATCCGGATCAGCCGGCCATGCGAGGTCACCACGCCGATCGTGCCGCGCGCGGTTGTCTCCACAGCCGACACGATCGCGTCGTGCGACGCCCGCGGCCCGCCGGGCAGTGTGGTGCGGCGCCCGTTCCCGTTGCCCTGGGCGGGCTCCTGGCCGGCCACGTCGGTGGACGGCGGACGTTCTGGATCCTGGTTTTGACTTGCGACGGCAGTGCGGGCCAGCAACCCTCCTGAGGACAGCAGGACCGTGCACGGATCGTCGGCCACCTCCATGGGCACGGCGGCCGCGCGGGCCGCGCCGCTGCTCTCCAGCAGCACCGTGCGCCGCGGGGTCGCGAACTTCTTGCTGATCTCGCCCAGCTCCGACGAGACGAGCTGGCGCAGCCGCTGCGGTGAGTCGAGGATCGCCGTGAGTTCGGCGATCTCGCTTTGCAGCGTCTCCCGCTCGCGCTCGAGCTCAAGCCGGTCGTAACGGGTCAGCCGGCGCAGCGGGGTGTCCAGGATGTACTGCGCCTGGACCTCGGACAGGTCGAAGACGCTCATCAGCCGCTCCTTGGCGGCGGCCGCGTCGTCGCTGCCGCGGATCACGGCGATGACCTCGTCGATGTTCAGCAGCGCGATCATCAGGCCGTCGACCAGGTGCAGCCGTTCCTCGCGCTTGCGGCGGCGATACTCGCTGCGGCGGCGGACGACCTCGAGCCGGTGGTCAACGTAGATCTGCAGCAGCTCGCGCAGGCCGAGCAGCCGCGGCTGGCCGTCGACCAGGGCCACGTTGTTGATGCCGAACGTGTCCTCCATCGGCGTCAGCCGGTACAGCTCCTCGAGCACCGCCTCGGCGTGAAACCCGTTGCGCACCTCGATCACGAGCTGCAGGCCGCGGGTTCCGTCGGTGAGGTCCTTCAGGTCCGAGATTCCGGTCAGCTTCTTGGCCTGGACCAGGTCCTTGATGCGTTCCCGCACTTTCTCCGGACCGACCCCGTACGGCAGCTCGGTGACCACGATCCCGGTGCGGCGCGGAGTGACCTGCTCGATCCGGGCTGTGGCCCGGGTCCGGAATATGCCGCGCCCGGTCTCATACGCGTCCCGGATCCCTTCCAGCCCCACGATCTTCCCGCCGGTGGGCAGGTCTGGCCCGGGCACGAACCGCATCAGCTCATCCAGGGTCGCTTCCGGATGGGCGATCAGGTGCCTGGCTGCCGCGATGACCTCGCCGAGGTTGTGCGGGGCCATGTTCGTGGCCATCCCGACGGCGATTCCGGCGGTGCCGTTGACCAGCAAGTTCGGGATCGCGGCCGGGAGGACCTCGGGCTCGGTCTCGCTGCCGTCGTAGTTGTCCTTGAAGTCGACAGTGTCCTCGTCGAGCGAGTCGGTCATCGCCATCGCCGACGCGGCCAGGCGGGCCTCGGTGTAGCGGTACGCGGCCGGGGCGTCGTCGAGCGAGCCGAAGTTCCCGTGCCCGTCGATCAGCGGCAGCCGCATCGCCCATGGCTGGCTCATCCGGACCAGCGCGTCGTAGATGGCCCCGTCGCCGTGCGGGTGCAGACGCCCCATGACTTGGCCGACGACCTGCGCGCACTTGGTGTGCGAGCGCTGCGGCGTCAGGCCCATGTCGCGCATGATGTACAAGATCCGCCGCTGCACCGGCTTGAGCCCGTCCCGGGCGTCAGGCAATGCGCGCTGGTAGATAACCGAGTAGGCATACTCGAGGTAGCTGTCCCGCATCTCCTCGGTGACGTCGATGTCGACGATGTTCTCTTCGAAGTCCGGAGGAGGCGGCGTTGTCGTGGTGCGTCTGGCCATGTCCGCCATTGTGCAGCCAACTGCCGTCAGCCCGCGCGCACCCCGCCGAGCGAGCCAAGGGGCGCGCTCCGCCGAGCGAGCCAAAGGGCGCGCCGTTGTCCTGTACTGAGGAGCGAGAAGCCGAAGGCTTCGAGCGACCGAGGGAAGGACAACTGATACAGCGCCCGGAGGCGAGCGAGGCGCGAAAAACAGCAAGCGAGGCTTTTAATGAACAGAGAACCCGCCGTCGACGAAGATCAGCTGCCCGGTGACGTAGTCGCTGGCCGGGCTGGCCAGGAACACGGCGATGCCCTCGAAGTCGCTGGCCTCGCCGTTGCGCCCGATCATCGTGCGCGCCCTGAGCGCGGCGAGCCTGCTGGGGTCGCTGGTCGCTTCCCGGGTCAACGGGGTGATCACGAACCCCGGGGAGATCGCGTTCGCGCGCACGCCGCGGGCCGACCACGCCTCGGCCTGAGACCGGGTCAGCGAGGCCACGCCACCCTTGGACGCCCCGTAGCCGCCGCTGTTACCGAACGCCCTGACCGCCTGCTGTGAGGCGATGTTGATGATCCGGCCCCAGCCGCGCTGGGCCATCGGAGGGCCGAAACGCTGGCCGAGGAGGAACGGGGCGGTCAGGTTGACCGCAATCGTCAGGTCCCACTCGGCGGCGGTCAGTGCGTCCATATGCGGCCGTGGGTTGACCCCGGCCGAGTTGACCAGAATGTCGGGCTCGCCGAACGCGGCCGCTGCCTCCTCGGCACCGCGCGCGAGCGCTGCTCGGTCGCCGAGGTCCGCGCTGACCCACGCGGCCTCGCAGCCCTCAGCGCGCAGCCCTTCGGTCGTCTCCGCCAGGGCCTCAGCACCGCGGGCCAGGATCACCGTCCGGGCTCCAGCCCGGGCCAGCGCCCGGGCGATCGCCTGCCCGATGCCTGAGCTCCCGCCGGTCACCAGGGCCACCCGGCCATCCAGCGAGAAGAGATCGCTGAGGTACTCGCCCATGCCAAATCCTCCTGTTGCGGAGCCTTTTCGCCGTAGAGCGCGGGTCGCTTTCCGTGATCAGGCAAGCCGCGGCTAAGGCTCGGCGATCAGTGAGTCCGGGCAGCTGCGAGCGCGCTAGAGCAGGGGGCGCGCGCCGACGAGGCCGAGCGCCTGGGCAGCCAGCCGGCAGCCGCTGGCCAGTGCCTCACCCGGGGGCTTGTTGTCCAGCCAGGTCGGCAGGAACCCGGCGCAGAACGCGTCGCCGGCGCCGGTCCCGTCCAGGATCCGCTCGACCGGCGGCCCGGGAACCCGGTAACCCTCGGGGCGGCCGTTCGCCGAGAACAGCGCGCCGTCGGGGCCGAGCTTGATCACCACTTGCGGGTACCAGGCGGTCAGCGCGCGCGCAGCCTGCTCGGGCTGGTCCCGGCCGGTGAGCACCCGGGCCTGGTCGCCGTTGACGAACAGCAGTGTCGTCGGCCCGCTGGTCATGTGCAGGACCGGCTCGGCGCCCACCCGCTCGAGCGGTGCCGACGACGCGCCGTCCACCGACACACTCATCCCGGCCCGCTGCGCCAGGCCAAGCGCGGCCAGGGCCGCTGGCCGGGAACCGTCGTTGAGCAGCGTGTACCCCGACACGTGCAGGTGGCCGCCCGGCGTGAACAGGTCCTGGGGCAGGTCGTCGGGTGACAGCGCGGCGTTCGCCCCCGGGTCGGAGAGCATCGTGTGGTCGCCTTTGTGGGTGACCATTACCACGCACGTCCCGGTGGGCCGCTCGGGGTCCATGACCAGCCGTGCGTCCACGCCGTAGCCCATCAACTCCATGTCTCTGTTGCGGCCGGCGATATCCGCGCCGCGCCGGCCGATGAAGGCCACCTCGGCACCGTCAGCGGCGAGCCAGGCGGCGATATTCGCGCCGGACCCACCGCCGTGCATGCTCACGGTCGCCGGCGTGTCGCTGCCTCGCGCCAGAGGCAGGGCCGCATGGGCGACCGTGTCCGTCATAAGATCGCCAACGACGACGATGCGCGTCATGCCGTCACCACCCTGGGCATGGAGCTGAACTGGGAACGCTGCGATGGCGCGCCAGCAATTCTGGTGCTGGCGGATAGAACTTAACAGGTCTGACGGGGTGTCTCGCGGCGTTCAGGTTCCGAATCCGTGAATTGTGCCCATTGGGCTCAAGCGGGGAGGGTCAGGGCGCGGCCGGCGACCATCAGCACCGTCTCGTCGGACTCGGCGGCCAGCCGCTGGTTGAGCCAGCCGAGCTGGTCCCGGAATAGCCGCCCGGCCCTGGTTTCGGGGTGGACGCTCGACCCAACCTCGTCGCTCACCGCGACCACGTGCGCCCGGGTGTCCCGCCACACGGCGACGAGTTCATCGACCTTCGCGGCGAGCCGCGCCTGGGCGGGTGCTGGCGGCCCGTCTTCCCATGCTCCTGACTCCTGCATCACCCCGGCCAGCCAGGTTCCCGCTCCGTCAAAGAGGATCGCTGGAGATTCAGAACGCAAAGCAGCGGCTGCATCGAGTGATTCCACGGTCTCCCACCACGGGGGCCTGCGGGACTTGTGCGCCGCCACCCGACGTGACCAGTCTGGATCGGCCTGGGGGAGCGGGCCGGGCGGGTAGGGTCCCGCGGCCAGGTAGGTCACGCGCGGCTCGGCTGCCAGCCTGAGTTCCGCGTGCCGCGACTTGCCCGACCGCGCCCCGCCGAGCACGAGGACTCGCTGCGGCCGCCCCGCCACGGGAGGCCCGGAGGGGTGCGGCGAACCGGTCAGCGGCGACCCGGCGAATCTAGGGTGCCCGGCGGCTTGGCCGGGCCGACTGGTCAGCACGTCGCGGTCCTGCGGTACGGCGACGCCCCAGAAGCCGCACCGGCGGGCCAGTTCCTGCTCGGAGGAGACCCGGTGATCGGCGTGCAGCACGGCCACGACCGTGCCCGCCGCGACTAGGCCGCGCCGCCGCAGCCAGCCGAGTTGCGCCGGGTCGCCCAGCATGTCGAGCAGGGCGAGGTCATAAGGCAGGGCGCCATCGGGCGGCTCCGGTGTGACCCCTGACCCGTCGGCAACCAGCAGCCTGCCGCCGTCCGGGCTCGTCACATCCCAGCCTCCGGGCATCCGCTCGACCCGGAACCCGGCTGGGCTGGTGGCTCCTGGGCCAAGCGTCAGTGCGCCGTCCACGGTCACCTGCGCCGGGGAGCGGCCGCGGCCCGCTTGCCCGGCCCGGGAGCATGACGCGCAGCGGCACCCCGGCTGCGGCCAGCCACCGCTGCCGCCGGTGCCGCTTAGGAGGACATCCATGACCAGCCCGGCCCCGTCCCGTCGCCCTGGCGGCTACGATTTAGCCGATCTTAACGAGCGACGCGCAGGGGACATCTCATGAGCTGGACCTGGCAGCTGGAGAAGAAAGACGGGACCGTGCTGACGTCGCGGTCGCTGCCGCGCGAGAGTTTCAGCAGCCAGGGCGACGCCGAGAACTGGATCGGCGAGAACTGGCGCGCGCTGCTGGATGCCGGGGTCGACCAGGTAAGCCTGCTGGACGAAGGGCGGCCTCAGTACGGCCCCATGAGCCTGCACCAAGGGGAGTAGGGGAGCGGCGGCGCCGCAGGTCAGACCTTGTCGCCCGGCTTGACCTTGGGGGCGGGCATCCGCATCCGCGGGAACTGCCAGCTGCGCATCGCCGCGTACATCTTCAGGCCGCGGGTGCTTTCGCCGGGGAAGCGTTCCTGCGCCAGCCTGGCGATGCGGTTGGTGACGATGATGCTTTCGGTGACGCACACGGCCAGCAGCCCTATCAGCCCGTAATCGATCACCTCGACGGCGGCCGTGGTCTTGATCGCCGGGATGAACGCCAGGATGAAGAAGGCGATGACCACGAACAGGTAGTACTGGCTGAGGCCGTGCCTGGAGTCCACGTAATCGCGGGCCAGTTTCCGGACGGGGCCGCGGTCCTTGGGCAGCATCGCCCAGTCCTCGCCCCGCTTCATCGCCTCCTGGCGGCGCACCCGGTCGCTGCGGTCCCGGTCGCGGGCCTGCCGGCTCGCTTCCTTCCGGTCCGTTGGTGCGGTGTACGGCTGCCGCCGACGGCGCTCGGCCTCGCTCCGCTTTGGAGTCGGCCTTCCCTTGGCCTGGGTGAAGCCAGCCCGAGCTGGTGCCTCGTCGGCCGGATCCTCGATCGGCTGGGCGTCTTCGAGCACTTCAGGGGCATCAGCGGAACGTCGTCGGAACACGGCCCCAGCATACCGGGGCGAAGCCCGCAGACCCACTGGCCGATGGCCGCTAACTGCCTGGTCTGCACCCGCCGTGACGGGTACGGGCTCTGGGATGACTGACCTTGCCGGCAGTCGTAGGGTGGAGGCGAGCATACGTCGGCAACCTCCGTTGCCTCTTGCGGCACTAGTTCACGCCGCCGAAGCACCAAGCCACGGCGGCGAAAGATGAGGGGATGGTCGCGCCTATGAGCGTGATGAAGCGGGTTACCATGATCTTCCGCGCCAAGGCCAACAAGGCCTTGGACCGGATGGAGGACCCCCGGGAAACCCTTGATTACTCGTACCAGACGCAGCTGGAACTGCTGCAGAAGGTCCGCCGCGGAGTTGCCGACGTAGCGACCTCGCGTAAGCGCCTCGAACTGCAGCTCAACCAGCTGCAGCAGAACTCCGACAAGCTGGACAGGCAGGCCCGCGATGCGCTTGCCGGGGGCCGGGAGGATCTCGCCCGTGAGGCTCTGACCCGCAAGGCAGGCATCCAGACCCAGCTGACGGAGCTCAACCAGCAGTACACCTCGCTGCAGGGCGAGGAGGAGCGGCTGACCGGCGCCTCGCAGCGGCTGCAGGCGAAGGTCGACGCCTTCCGCACCAAGAAGGAGACCATCAAGGCCACCTACACCGCGGCCGAGGCGCAGACCAGGATCAACGAGGCCTTCACCGGCATCTCCGAGGAGATGGGTGACGTCGGCATGGCGATCCAGCGTGCCGAGGACAAGACCGAGCAGATGAAGGCCCGGGCCGGCGCGCTCGACGAGCTGATGGCCTCCGGTGCTATCGACGACATGGTCAGTGGCCCGCGCGACGACATCCAGGCCGAGCTGGACCGGATCGGTGCCAGCAACAACGTGGATATGGAACTGGAGCGGATGAAGGGCGAGCTCGGCCAGGGCAGCGCGCCGCGGCAGATCGAGGGCGCGGACGGGGCGGCCTCGGAGACGGCGAGCGCGGTGCGCAGCGAGCAGACGCAGCAACCGCGGGCGGGTGACGGAGCATGATCGTCCGGATTCTGGGCGAGGGACAGCTGCTCGTGGAGGACAGCGCCGCCGACGAGCTGGCGTCGCTTGACGCCAAGCTTGAGGCTGCTGTCGAGGTGTCTGACGAGCGCGAGTTCAAGACCGCCCTGGAGGAACTGCTCACCCGGGTGCGCTCGATCGGCACGCCGGTCGATCCCGGGACCCTGGAAGCGTCCGACCTCATCATCCCCGCGGAGGACGCGACCATGGCCGAGGTCCACAAGCTGCTCGCCGACGAGGGGGTCATCCCCAGCTGATCTTGAGCTAACTCTGAGCTAATCCTGTGCCGCTGCAGGATGCTTGCCGGAACGAGCGGAGGCATCCGGGCGTTGTACCGGATGGCCGGCGGCCCCGGCTGGTCCGCTCGGGTGTTCCGGTCCGCGCGAACCACTCCGTAAGCTGCGATGTAATGGGGTTAGAACGGCTCTCCGGATGAGCCGAGATGAAAGGGAGGCGCCGCAGATGGCGCGCACTCGCTACGCAAGCGACCCGGGGCTCATTGCGCGGATGGGCTTGACGATGTTCCTGCTCGGGGCCGTGCTGACCGGGTTCGTCATTGCGCTGTACTTCGTCCTGTTCGCCTACGCCGACCGCCACGGCGGCGCCAGCGGCAGCAGTGACGGCTTTGTGGTGATCGCGGTGCTTATCGGCGCGGCCATAGCGTTCGGTGGCTACTGGTGGTCCGACAAGATCGCGCTGAGCACCGCCAGGGCGCAGCTGGTCACGCCGCAGCAGGCGCCGCAACTGCACCAGATCATCGACCGCGTCTGCGCGCTGGCCAACATGCCCAAGCCGCGCGTGGCCATCTCGCCGATGGGGGTCCCGAACGCCTTCGCGACCGGCCGGAGCAGCAAGGTGGCTGTGGTCTGCGTCACGCAGGGCCTGCTGCAGCGGCTCGACGCCAAGGAACTCGAGGGCGTCCTTGCTCACGAGCTGTCGCACGTGGCCCACAAGGACGTCGCGGTCATGACGATCGCTTCGTTCCTGGGGATCATCGCCGCGCTGCTGGTGCGGATGGGCTTCTACGCCGAGCTGTTCGGCGGCGGCGGCCGTGGCCGCGGCGGCGGCAACAACAACAACGGCGGCGGGTACACGGCGCTCATCATGCTGGCCGTGATGGCCGTCGGGATCGTGACCTACGCGATCAGCTTCCTGCTGATCCGGCTGCTGTCGCGGTACCGGGAACTGTCCGCTGACCGTTCGGGCGCACTGCTGACCGGGCAGCCCTCCGCGCTGGCCAGCGCGCTGGTCAAAGTCACCGGTGACATGGCCAGGATCCCGACCCGGGATCTGCGGCAGGCCGAGCCGCTGAACGCCTTCTACTTCACCCCGGCGCTGTCGGGCCGCGGAAGCGTGCACAACCTGTTCTCCACCCACCCGAGCCTGGAGAAGCGGCTGGCGCAGCTGGAGAAGATCTCCAAGCAGCTCGGCAGCAACGCAGGCTAAGGGCCTCCGACGGCCCGGAAGGAAACAAGTGGGGTTCCTCGACGCGCTGCTCGGCCGGACCAAGCCGGTGCAGCCCAAGCTGGATAACCTGTTCGCGCTGCCGTCGGCGGCGATCACGCTTCAGGTGTCGACGGATTTCAGGCCGACCGGAAGCGGGTCGGTCTGCTTCCGCGCCGCCGAGGGCAAGGCGTTCAGCGATATCGAGCACGACGTTCGTGACCTGCTGAACATGGGCCAGAACAAGACCCCGGTCGAGGTGTCCGAAGACAGCTACGGCTTTACCTGGCTGGTCTGCCATCACTCGGCCGATGACGTCGAGGGCCTTGTCACTGACCTGCACGCGGTCAACTCCTCGCTGCAGGACGGTGGCTTCGGGCCGCAGCTGCTGTGCACGATCGTGAGCTTCCAGGACGGCGGCGACCGGCGGCTGGGGCTGGTGTACCTGTACAAGCGGGGGACGTTTTACCCGTTCGTGCCACAGCCGGGGGAGCGCCGCGACAACGCCACGGAGCTGCAGATCCGTGGCACGCTAGCCGATGACCTCAAGATCGAGCCGGACCTCGCGCGGTGGTTCCCGGTCTGGGGCGCCCCGGGCTTGTGACGCCCGAAGGCGCCCTGCGCCGTGCGCCGGGGCGGCCGGCCCGGAATGACCTGGCCGGGGATATGGTTGTGAGTGCATAGGTACACGCCTAGCCGCAGGGGCGAGGCAGTCGGACCCAGGAGCTAATCCAGATGACAGTTCAGGACCAGGCCGCCACTCAGACATCGCAGGGCATCATCCTCACCGATGCTGCGGCGGCCAAGGTGAGCAGCCTGCTGGAGCAGGAGGGCCGCGACGACCTTCGGCTGCGCATCGCCGTTCAGCCCGGTGGCTGCTCAGGCCTGCGCTACCAGCTCTACTTCGACGAGCGCGACATCGAGGGCGACGCGGTGAGCAAGTTCGGCACCGTGCAGGTCGTCACCGACCGGATGAGCCTGCCGTACCTGGGTGGCGCGACGATCGACTTCGTCGACACGATCGAGAAGCAGGGCTTCACGATCGACAACCCCAACGCCACCGGTTCCTGCGCCTGCGGCGACTCTTTCCACTGAGCGCTCACCTCACGGGGTAGCGTAGGCGGTCCGACTACCGCCTACGCCCGCTGAGAAGAGTGCCGCTGTGCGCATTGCCGTGACCGGGTCGATCGCGACCGACCACCTCCTGACCTTCGCCGGGCGTTTCAGCGACCAGCTGATCGCCGACAAGCTGGAGAAGATCTCGCTGTCGTTCCTCGCCGACTCGCTGGAGATCCGCCGCGGCGGCGTCGCCGCGAACATCTCGTTCGGCCTGGGCAGCCTGGGCCTGCGACCGCTGCTGGTGGGGAGCGTCGGGCCGGACTTCAGCGACTACCGGGAATGGCTCGAAGCACACGGCGTGGACACCAGCGAAGTACGCCAGTCGGTGCTGCATCACACCGCCCGGTTCATCGGCACCACCGATGCCGACCTGAACCAGATCGCGACGTTCTACCCGGGCGCCATGAGCGAGGACTCCAGCATCAGCCTCGGCGACCTGCCTGGCCCGGTCGACCTTGTCCTCATCGGGGCCGGTGACCCCGATGCCATGCGCAGCTTCACCCAGCAGTGCCGCGACGGCCAGGTTCCCTTCGCCGCCGACACCTCGCAGCAACTGGCCTTCGCCGACGGCGAACTGGTGCGTGACCTTCTCGACGGTGCCGCCTACCTGTTCAGCAACGAGTACGAGGCCGACCTGACGGAGCGCAAGACAGGCTGGTCGGCTGACGAGGTCCTGGCCAGGGTCGGTGTCCGGATCACAACGCTCGGCAAGGACGGCGCCCGGATTGACCGGGCTGGCGAGCAGCCGGTCATGATCCCGCCTGTTACCGGTGTCCATCCGGCCGACCCGACCGGCTCGGGCGACGCATTCCGGTCCGGCTTCCTCGCCGCGGTCAGCTGGGGCCTCGGCCTCGAGCGCGCCGCCCAGCTGGGCAACCTGATCGCTGTGCACGCGCTGGAGACCGTCGGCCCACAGGAATACGAGCTGAAGCCCGGCCCGCTGGCCGACCGGCTGGAGGCCGCGTACGGTCCCGAAGCTGCAGCGGATCTCGCCGCGCACTACAGCTGATCACCCAGAACGCGAAGCGGCGGGGCGGCCCGTTCCGGGGCCGCCCCGCCGCCATGTACAGCGTGGTGTCGCTCAGTGCGCGAACGACTGGATGTAGAACTGGGGCGAGCCAACCCCGGTGGAGTCGTCGTAGCCCTTGGTGGCGGGCAGCGCGTAGGCGCCGATGCCGTCGATCCCGAGCGTACGCAGGTAAGTAACCAGCGGTAGTCCCTTGGTGGACGGATCGGTGTAGTTGTTGCGCACCATCCCGATGTAGCCCGGCCCCTTCGGATTGTCGGTCACGTCGTGGAAAGCCGGCGTGCCGTACCGGGCGTAGATCACCGGGTTAGCGAAGCCGAGCACGTGGCCGGCGGCCTGCTGGGCGTCCGCCTCGATGCCGGCGAACGTCGGGGAGGCCACGCTGGTGCCGCCGATCCGGCTCAGCGAGAACTGGTAGGTCTTCCCGTTGGGCTGCAGGGTCGTCTGCCCGACCAGCATGCCGGTGCTTGGGTCAGCGAGCGCCGACACGTCAGGAACCACGCGCATCGGGGTGGAACTTGTCGTGCCGTTCGGCAGGTGCTCTGACAGCGACGTCGGGACCACTCCGGCCTGGTAGGCCGGCTGCTGGTACACCGTGCTGGTGCCGCCGCCACTGGAGCCGTCGTACAGCGTTCCAGGGGGAGCGACCGACCAGGCGGTGCCGCTGGTGGCCAGCGGGTCCAGGTAGGTACCCCAAGCGGTCTCGAACTCGTACTTGCCGGTCGGGCCGATCGCCAGGCTGGTGCCGCCTACCGACGTCACCCACGGGCTGGACGTCGGGTAGTCGACCTGGATCTGGTCGGAACTCGAGTCCTCGGCTGGGGACTCGTACCCGCTGTCACCGGAGGAGAAGAAGAAGCCGATGCCCTCGGCCGCGCCTGCCTCGAAGATCACGTCGAAGACATTCTTGATGACCGCCTGGTCGGCCGGCTCGCCCCAGGAATTCGAGACGATGCTCGCCACGTGGTTGTTCACAATGTAGGCGTCGGCCTCGGCAAGGTCAGAGTCCTGGCAGCTCGCGGCGGCCACGAAGCGCACGTTGGCGTCTGGCGCCTGCCCGTGCACAGCCTCGATGTCCAGGGTTTCCTCGCCGTACCAGCCAGCCGCGTCGCACTCATTGGCGCCCGCCTCGGTGAACGGCGTGTCCTCGTGCTGCGCGTACTGGCCTGGCCGGAACGGCTGGTCGCCGGTGACCGTGGCGAACTCGTTGGCATCGTTCGGCATCGTCGGCGAGGCGTAGGCGTCAACGATCGCTACCGTCTGGCCCTTGCCGGTCATCCCCGACGCGGTCACCCCGTAGGCGTCGCGGATCTGGGCCTGCGTGTAGCCGCACAGGTTCCACGTCGCGGACTTGCCGTAGGCAGACGGCTCGGATGTCGCAACCTTCTGGGCGTAGTACTGCGAGCACGGCGGGGCCACCCAGTAGTTCGGGCCCGGCGGAGGCAGTTGCGGCTTCATCTCGGCCGTGAACGTCGACAGCCCGTCGATGTCCAGGACGTCGGCCGCCACCGAGGACGGCGCGCTCGCGGTCTCCTCGTTGGCCCGGTACGTCTGGCCGTCCGGGCCCTTGTAGTTCCCGAACGTCACCCCGAATGCCTGGCTGGCCGCCGCGACCGAGCCGGTCACAGCCACGTAGCCGCCGATCTGGGTATCTGTGCCCGTCACCGTGAGGCCCGCGGAACGCAGCCACGACTCAACCGCCGAGAGCTGAGCGCTTGTCGTGCCGTAGCGCTCATTGACCTGGGCCGCGCTGAGGTAGTCGCCGTAGAGCGCGTTCCCTGGCGTGGACACAGCCGTGGCGTACGCGGTGAGGCCGGCCAGGTTCTGGCCCGCCAGGTAAACCCGGGCGCTGACCGTGCCCGATGTGACGCTGCCCACGCGGTGCGCTGGAGTGGCCCACGACACCGAGGTGCCGTTGATCAGGGGCCTCTCCGCAGCCTGCGCGGCCGTTGCCGTGGCCGCGGTGAGAACGCCGAGGGCGAGTGACCCAGCGGCTACCACGGCACCAGCGGCCCTGAGCCGGGTGACATGCGGCATACGCGATCCTTTCAAAATGACCGGTGAAAGATAGCCAAATGGCTCGTCATCATGGGACACGATCTGCCTTCCCGGGCTCAGGCGCAACCCGAAACGCGATATAGGCGCTGATCAAGGCCGTATCGTGACCCGCCGGGCGAATGTCAGCAGCTCACCCGGGCGCGATAGCGTGACCGCATGGGCTATCACGGGCCGCCGGAACTGACCGTCGGGCGAGCGTTCACCGAGTGGACGTTCGACCCGTGGGCGCTCGGATTCGTGCTGCTGCTCGGCGGGCTGTACCTGGCCGGGGTACGCCGGGTGCGCCGGTCGGGAACCGCGTGGCCGGTGGGGCGCAGCATCGCGTTCTGTGGTCTGGGGCTTGGTTTCGGTGTGATCGCGACCATGTCCTGGGTGGGCGTCTACTCGAGCGTGCTGTTCTACGTGCGCTCGGTGCAGACCGTCCTGACGCTGCTGCTGATACCGCTGTTCCTGGCGATGGGCAGGCCGCTGACGCTGGCGATCGCGTCGCTGCGCCGGCTCGGTCCGCGAATCGAGGCCGGGATACGCAGCCAGGCGGCCAAGGTGGCGACGTTCCCGGCGATCACCACCATGGTCCTGGTGATCGTGCCGTTCCTCGTCTACTTCACCCCGTTGTACGCCGCCGGGTTCCACAGCACCGCGGTGCGCGAGCTCACTCACCTGCTGCTGCTGATACCGGGGTTCGTCTTCTTCTGGACGCTGCTGCGGGTGGACCCGGTGCCAAAGGCCTACCCGTACCTGGTGTCGCTCTGGGTGACCGGGGCCGAGGTGGTCGGGGATGCCGTGCTCGGCCTGGCCGTGATCGCCAACCAGAGCCTGATCGCAGGCGCTTACTACCACGCGGTGGCCTACCCGTGGGGGCCCAGCGCTGCCACCGACCAGGTGCTCGGCGGCGGGACGCTGTGGATTCTCGGCGACATCGTCGGTCTGCCGTTCCTCGCCGCCCAGCTGATCCAGATGATGCGCGAGGACGAGGCCGAGGCAAAGGTGATCGACGCCGAGCTTGACGCCCGGGATGCGGAGCTAGCCGCCAGCACCGAGTCTGCCGTCGCAGTACAGCCGGGCGACGGGCAGCCGGAGGATGAACTGAGCACAGCCGCTGCGCGTGCGTCCGCCAGCCGGCCGGCGGACCGGCCGTGGTGGGAGTCCGATCCCAGATTTGTCGGCCGGTTTGAGCCCATCGACGACGGCGGCGAGTAAGCCCGTCAAGGTCTGAGCCGCGCCGCTGGGCGCCCTATGGCCTGGCGATGGCCCATCGATAGCAGGCAAATAACCGGGTCTTCCATGATCCCCGTCAGGTGGTCACATCACCATCAAAACGCGACGGAGGAGCACATGCTGAGATCTCAACACGCGCTGATGCGGCTCATCGCCGTGTCAGTAGCGGCCTGCGGGGCCGTGGCGGCGATCGTTTCCAGCGCGCCGGCGGCGGCGGCGAACGGCCCCGGCCCGGTAACGCCATCCTGTGCGTGGCCATACGCGGTCAACGCCGACACGATCGCTTCGAACCCAGCGTACAACGTCAGCAACCCGGATACAGCGGCTGACTACTGGATCATGGACTTCACGGTCCAGCAAGGCCTGAGCATCACCCTGTCCGGGCGCTTCCCCGACAGCCGGTACATGTCATTTGCCGTATATGGCGCCAACGGAGCCCCGTTCACCGACAACGGGATCGGCTCGGAGCTGACTGACTACCTCATCGCGCCCGACCACGGCAGCGTCAACCCGTGGCAGCCCGGTTCCAGGCACCACAGCACCGGACACCACGGGATCCGGCCTGGCGGCCGGTACACGGTGACGCTGCGGTCCGACGTGACCCCGGGCGAGACCAACGCCCTCCCCCTGGCGCCGCCTGGAACGCCCGCCGGGACCACCGGCAGCATCTTCTTCCGCGTCTACGTCAGTAACGGCAGCCCCGGGCAGGTGCCTGTTCCCACGGTCACATTCACACAGAACGGAATCTCCCAGCGCATCCATCAGTGCCCGCCCGGCGTGGCCACCCCTCCGGACACCGATGCGCCAGTCCATGGCGCTGCGCCGGCCGCCGGGTCGGCTGGGCCGTCCGCTGCGGCCACCTCAGCCGGCATCCTCCCGTTCGCCCGCTACACCCCGGGCACCAACACGCCCAACCCGGACACTGGCCAGCTCAGGGCAGCGGTCCTACCGCCGCCTAGCGGCGACGTGATGGTGATCCGGGCCAAGGCGCCCACCACGCCGCGGGGATCTCAGCCCAGTCCGTGGCCCGCGGCCGGTGAGGACCTGCGGTACTGGTCGATGTGCATCGATGTGGACGTCTCCCCGATCCCCGTCGTGGTGAACAAGCTGCCCGACGGGACCGTGGACTACGGGTGCAGGTACGACAGCCAGGTGCGGCTCGACCGGAACGGTTACTACACCATCGTCGTTGGCACCGAGCCGGAGCGCGCTGCCATCGAACGGATCCCGGGCGCGACGTTCCTGCCGTTCTCCGTCACCTACCCGACCCAGCCGCACCTTCTCTTCCTGCGCAACATGCTCGCCAATCCAGCTTTCGCGCAGGCTGCCCAGAACGTTCCCGACAACGGGATCGCGGAATCGGCCGAGAGCGTGATGGGCCCGTATTACCCGCAGTCGGCTATCTGCCCGCTGGCAACCCTGGCTAGCGGCGGTCCGGAAGCCTGCCTGTCAGGCACATCCTGACCATTGCGGCAGCGGGCGCCGACAGCGTCCGTGTTCGCGGCGGCGCGGCCCCGGATACGAAGCCAGGGCCGCGCCGTCAGGCGGTATCAGTAGCTGCGGCGGAATCAGTAGCTACGGCGGACCAGGAAGGCCCACCCGCGGTCCGGAAGACCGGTCGCGATCACGAACTCCTGCGACTTCAGCATGCACCAGGCCGGTATGTCGCTCTGGGCAGCCGGGTCGTCCGCCAGCACGGCCACGACCTGCCCGACGGGCACCTCCCTGATCCGCTCGGCCAGCATGATGACGGGGATCGGGCACTTGCGGCCCAGGGCGTCAATGGTCAGCGCCGGCGCGGGAGCCGCTGCGGCCGCCTGCCCTGGCCCGTCGGCAGGCGGGGACGGGTGGGGCTTGGCAGGAGTCACGCGGTCACCTCCAGGTCGGCTGCCGGGCCCGTGCCAGCTGCGGTAGAGCGGAGAATTAACTGCCGTATCGGCGAAAAATACTCCGGCTCACCAGCGGGCAGCTGCCGGCGCGGCTGCGGGGTCCTGACAGTGTCTCGCAGTCACGCCGCGGGCTGCCAGCCGGGACCGCCACCACGGCGTGTTGGAGCCGTCCTTGCCGGCAGGCCCTTTCTCCCGGGGGTACCCGCAGATGCCACCCGGCTGCGCGGTACTGTTTCCACGACAGGCTGTAGGACGTGCAAGTCGCCGGCCGGGTAGGGCCGGGACTACCTGCTGGAAAGGCGACCGTGAGTCCCAAACGGAGTGCCCGTATCGCAGCGGACCGTGCCGGGCAGGCACGGCGGGCACCACTCACCCGGAAGGTGCGCTGGGTACCGCGTGCCCTTACCGGGGCGGCGCTGCTGCTGCTGGTAACAAGCTGCCAGTCCAACGCGTTCACCCGGCTGGGCATGCTGCCGCCGGTCACCAAGCAGGGGAAGGTCACCCTGTCCCTGTGGCAGGGGTCCTGGATAGCCGCGTTCGCGGTGGGAATTCTGGTCTGGGGCGCGATCCTCTGGGCGGTCATCGTCTACCGCAAGCGCTCTAACCGCGTGCCGCAGCAGGTGCGGTACAACCTCCCCATCGAGATCCTCTACACCGTCGTGCCGTTCATCATGATCGGCGTCCTGTTCTTCTTCACGGCGCGCGATGAGAACTACATCGACGCTCTGCCGTCGAACCCCCAGGTCGTCGTCAACGTGACCGGGTACCAGTGGGCCTGGGAGTTCCAGTACCCGCAGTACAAAACGAAGTCGGAATACCACATGGTGACCGAGCTCGGACCGATGTGGAACGGCGACATTCCAGGCAACCAGGCTCAGCTCCCGACCCTCGAGATCCCCATCGGTGAGACCGTCCGATTCAACCTGACCTCCACCGACGTCATCCACTCGTTCTGGATTGTCCCGTTCGAGTTCAAGCGCGACGTGATCCCGGACCACCCGAATCACTTCCAGGTGACACCGACCACCGCTTATACCGGGATCGGCCGCTGCACCGAGCTGTGCGGCGTGTATCACAGCCGGATGCTGTTCAACGTCAAGATCGTGCCAGCGGCCCAGTTCCGGGCGTGGATAGCGGCGCAACAGGCGCAGCAGAACGCAGCAGGGGGTGTCACGTGACAACCGTCGACCAGGCGCAAGCCCCCGTCGCGGCGCCGCGTCCGTACCGGAAGGGCTCAGTACTCGCCGACTGGCTGTCCTCCACCGACCACAAGATCATCGGCCACCTGTACCTGATCACCTCGTTCTTCTTCTTCCTGGCCGGCGGCCTGATGGCCATGATCATGCGGGCCCAGCTCATGGGGCCGGACAACCACATCGTGTCCGACCAGCAGTACAACGAGCTGTTCACCATGCACGGCACGATCATGCTGCTGCTGTTCGCGACGCCAACGTTCGTCGGGTTCGCGAACGAGGTCATGCCGCTGCAGATCGGCTCGCCTGATGTGGCGTTCCCCCGGCTGAACCTGTTCAGCTACTACCTGTTCCTGTTCGGCGGCCTGATCCTGCTGGTCAGCTTCATCACCCCGGGAGGGGCAGCGGCGTTCGGCTGGTACGCCTACTCGCCGCTGACAAGCTCGCTGTACACGCCGGGCCTCGGCGGGGACATGTGGATCATGGGCCTCGTCCTAGCTGGGTTCGGGACGATCCTCGGCGGGGTCAACTTCATCACCACGATCTTCTGCATGCGTGCCCCGGGCATGACCATGTTCCGGATGCCGTTGTTCACCTGGAGCGTCCTGGTGACCAGCATGCTGGTGCTGCTTGCCTTCCCGGTGCTGACCGCCGCGCTGCTGGTGCTTGAGATCGACCGGAAGCTGGGTGCGCACGTCTTCGACGCATCGAGCGGCGGCGCGATCTTGTGGCAACACTTGTTCTGGTTCTTCGGCCATCCCGAGGTCTATATAGTCGCGTTGCCATTCTTCGGGATAATCAGCGAAGTCTTGCCGGTGTTCTCGCGCAAGCCGCTGTTCGGCTACAAGGGAATGGTCGGCGCCCTCATCGCGATCGCGGGCCTCTCGCTGACTGTGTGGGCGCACCACATGTTCACCACCGGAGCGGTGCTGCTGCCGTTCTTCTCGTTCATGACGTTCCTGATCGCAGTCCCCACCGGGCTGAAGTTCTTCAACTGGCTGGGCACGATGTGGCGCGGGCAGCTCACATTCGAGCCACCGATGCTCTTTGCCATCGGCTTCCTGGTGACCTTCCTGTTCGGCGGGCTCACCGGTGTCATCCTGGCATCGCCGCCGCTGGACTTCGCGGTCAGCGACTCCTACTTTGTGGTCGCGCATTTCCACTACGTGCTGTTCGGGACCGTGGTGTTCAGCACGTTCGCCGGGTTCTACTTCTGGTGGCCGAAGTGGACCGGCAAGATGCTCGACCACAGGCTGGGCAAGTTCCACTTCTGGAGCGTCTTCATCGGGTTCAACACGACATTCCTGGTGCAGCACTGGCTCGGCATGATGGGCATGCCGCGGCGGGTCGCGAACTACCCGTTCCTGCCACACCTGGCGACTGTCCTGAACGACATCTCGTCGATTGGCGCGTTCTTCCTGGGGGCGTCGACGTTCATCTTCCTCTACAACGTCTACAAGACGTGGAAGAGCGGGGAGCGGGTCAACGCCGACGACCCGTGGGGCTTCGCCAACTCTCTGGAGTGGGCGACGTCCTGCCCGCCGCCGCGGCACAACTTCACCTCCATCCCGCGGATCAGGTCTGAGCGCCCCGCGTTCGACCTGCACTACCCGGCGATCAGGAGTGGCCGCGACAGGCACGGCGAGCGGGTCGCCGTCGGCGCGTCCGCTGGTAAAGCAAACGGTCATGGCTCCGAGTAGGGGTGCAGCATGAAGGTCGAGGGCTACCTGTTCCTGGGCTGTGCCGTGTTCTTCGGCGGCGCTGACGTTGTCTACTGGTACTTCTCGCACGACCCGACGGGGTCGACCGCGCTCGCGATCTCGGTTGGCCTGGCCTTCCTGATCGGCTTCTACGTCCTGTTCACCGGGCGCCGGCTTCCGCCCAGGCCAGAGGACGAGAAGGAAGGCGAGATCTACCAGAACAGTGGCGAGCTCGGCTTCTTCAGCCCGCACAGCTGGTGGCCGCTGTTCCTGGCCCTGGCGGCCGGTGTCGCCGCGATGGGCGTGGCCATCGGCTGGTGGCTGTTCCTCATCGGCATACTGATGGTCCTGCTCGCCACCATCGGCTTCGTCTTCGAGTACTACCGCGGCCACTACGCCCACTGAGCTTCCGCAGCAAGCGCTAGACATCTGGCCCGTCACAACAAGCGCGCGGCGCGATGCTCAGTAAGGGGTGATGAGCCCGAGGGCGGAGATCGGTCTGGCGGTGCCTTGCGGTTCGCTACACTCGGCCCGTGCTGACGTTCGGTGTACTGGCGCTCGGCGTCAGCGATGTGCAGAGGGCAGCGGATTTCTGGTCGGTGGCGCTGGGCTACAAGCTCCGCGAGGACGGATTCGGCGGATGGGCGAAAGTGCTCGTGCCGCCGGACGGGGCCGGAACGGCGATCGCGCTGCAGCTGAGCCAGACGCCGCCAGAGGATCACCCGCGACTGCATATCGACCTGCATGTCGCCGATGCCACTGAGCAGGCGGCCGAGGCTGCCCGGCTCGTTTCACTCGGCGCTACGCGAGTCGAGTGGGACAGTTACCCGGACGACCCGGACTTCATCGTCCTGGCCGACACCGAAGGTAACCGGTTCTGCATCGTCGACCTGAGCTACGACCACGGCGGCTGAGCTACGGCCACGGCCGTGCAGTTCCTACAGGTGTAGTTCGCGTACCGGAACAGCGGCAGCGCTCCGCCTAGGACGTCTGAGGGACGTCCTAGGCGTGCGAGCCCGGTGTGCCGTTCCGGCCGTCGTCGGCCTCGTCGGTGCCGTGGTCACTGCCGGTCGGGAGGGCGGCGTGCTCTCCGTGGCCATTCTCATGGCCGTTGCCGTGCCCGTAGCCGTTGCCGTGGGTCTCGATCGGCACGGACTCGGTGACCACCTTGTTGGCCGCCAGCTTGAGCCGGCCGAGGCCACCGCGCATTCCGCGCGGGGGCACGCCCCCGGCACTGGTCGCGGCCTCGATGGGCAGCTTCTCCGGCCGCCGGACGTCGAGCTCGGCAACCTCGTCCTCGGTCAGCGGCCTGGTCTGCTCGACGTACTCGCCGCTGGGAAGCTGGTGGATGATGCCGGTCTCAACGCCGTGCTGCAGCATGTGCAGGTCCTTGCGCTGCAGGCCCAGGCAGATCCGTTTGGTGATCATATAGGCCACAACCGGGCCGATGAAGATCGCGTACCTGGCGATCTCAGTGGTGGTGTACAGCGAGATGTCTAGGTGATCGGCGATGACGTCGTTGGCGCCCTCGAGCCACAGGATGCCGTAGAACGTGACTGTCGCGATCCCGATTGCGGTCCTGGTCGGAGCGTTGCGCGGCCGGTCGTTGACGTGGTGCTCGCGGCGGTCGCCGGTGGCCCACTGCTCGATGAACGGCCACAGTGCGGCCCCGGTGATGATGAGGCCGAGCGGCACAAGGGCAGGAATGAGCACGTCCCAGGGGACGGTATGGCCGGCCAGGTCCCAGGTCCAGCTCGGGGACATCCGCAGCGAGCCCTCGAGGAAGCCCATATAGAAGTCGGGCTGTGACCCGGAGGAGATTCCCACCGGCGTGTAAGGCCCGTACAGCCAGATGGGGTTGACCTGAGCGAACGTGCTCCCGAGCGCCAGTATGCCGAAGATGAAGAAGAAGAACGCGCCGGTCTTGGCCATGAAGTACGGGTACATCGGGGCGCCGATCACGTTGGTGTCGGTGCGGCCCTTGCCCGGCATCTGGGTGTGCTTCTGGTGGAACATGATGAACAGGTGCGCTGTGATCAGGGCCAACAGTATGCCGGGGATCAGCAGCACGTGGATGATGTACAGCCGGGGGATGATGTCGTTGCCCGGGAACGGCCCGCCGAACAGGAAGAACTGCAGGTACGTGCCGACCAGCGGGATGCTGAGCAGCACTCCCTCGGTGATCCGCAGCCCGGTGCCCGACAGCAGGTCGTCGGGCAGCGAGTAGCCGAACAGCCCCTCTAGCAGGGCAAGGGTGAACATCACCAGGCCGATCAGCCAGTTCACCTCGCGCGGCTTGCGGTAAGCGCCGGTGAAGAAGATCCGCAGCATGTGCGCGAGGATCGCGGCCACGAACAGGTCGGCGGCCCAGTGGTGGATCTGCCGCATCAGCAGACCGCCGCGGATGTCGAAGCTGATGTTCAGGGTGGAGGCGTACGCCTCGCTCATCCGGACGCCGTCGAGGTTGTGGTAGCTGCCGTGGTAGACAACCGGGGTCATGCTCGGCTGGAAGAACAGCGTCAGGAACGTGCCGGTCAGCAGCAGGATGATGAAGGAGTACAGCGCGATCTCGCCGAGCAGGAACGTCCAGTGGTCGGGGAAGATTTTCCGGAAGAAGACCCGGAAGCCCCTCGCTCCGTGGAACCTGTCGTCTAGCCAGCCGCCTGTGCCCTCAAGGGCACGCTCAACACTCATCCCCGCTCCCAGAAGCTCGGGCCCACGGGCTCTTGGAAGTCACTCGCCGCCACCAGATAACCCTCAGAGTCCGTGGTGAGCGGCAGCTGCGGCAGCGGCCGCGGCGCCGGGCCGAATGTCACCAGGGCGCCGTGGGCCGCGTCGAACGTGGACTGGTGGCACGGGCACAGGATGTGGTGCTCCTGCTCGTCGTACAGCGCCGCCGGGCAGCCCACGTGAGTGCAGATCTTGGAGTAGCAGACGATGTTGTCGACTGTCCAGTTCATGTGCGTGGGCGCGCCGAGCACTCCCGGCTGGAACTTGATGATGATCGACGTGGCCATGGCCAGCGCGTCATCGTCGTCCTGGTAGCCGTCGGGCACCACGGTGATCATCCCGCCGGGCGAGCTGAAGTCGGCCGGCCTGAGCGGTGTGTTCGGCCCGTAGTTCAGCAGCCGCAGCCCCTTGCGCCAGACGGTGTGCCGCAGGTATGTGCCCGGCAGCGGGCCCATGTCGCGCAGCAGCACGATGGGCGCGACCGCCAGCGGCAGGGTCGCAGCGATCAGCGTGCGCCGCAGCAGCGGCCGCTTCACGAAGCCGCTGGCCTCGGCGCCCTCGGTGAAGGTCTGGTTGAACGCCTGCCGCTCCTCGGTGGTGGAGCGCATCGGGTGGCGCTGCTCGGTGATCTCCACAGTCGGCATGATGTGCCGGACCCAGATCACCGCGCCGAACCCGAGGGCGAGGAACGCCACCGACATGGACAGGCCGAGCGCCAAGTTGGACCGGAACACCGCATCAACCGAGCCCACCTCGAGGCCGATGTAAGCGGCAATGAAACCGATGCTGGCCAGCATCGAAAGGATGAAGAACGCCGCGACGACGCGTTCTGCCTTCTTGGCGCGAACGGGGTTGGCTGGCCCGGCGGGCAGCTCTCGCTGCACCGGCGGCGCACTGCCAGCGCCGTCGCCCATCAGGGAGCGTGCTTGCGCGGGCGGGGGAGTGCCGATCACGCGGCGCGGGCCAGAATGCGCGCCGGCCGGGTCGTCCGGGGCGGTTGGGTCACTCATCAGTGGTCTTCCTGTGCTTGGCGGTAATCCACATCGCGGACAGAACCACGGCGAACAGCAGGCCGAGGAACGCGACCAGACCCTCGGTCACCGGGCCGACCCGACCCAGGCTGAAGCCGCCAGGGTTGGGCGTGTTCCGGGTGTTGATGACATACGCGATGATGTCTCGCTTTTCGGCCGGGGTGATCGTGGTGTCGTCGAAGACCGGCATGGCCTGGGGCCCGGTCAGCATCGCCGTATAGATCTGGGTTGGCGTCGACGGGTTCAGCGACGGGGCGTACTGGCCGTTGGTCAGCGCGCCGCCCGCTCCGTCGAAGTTGTGGCACTGGGCGCAATCGGCGGTGAACAGTTCCTGGCCGAGCCCGACGTTAGCGCCAGAGGTGCTCACCTGTGCTGGTGTGGGGATCGTCGGGCCGCCGCCCAGGGACTGGATGTACTGGGCTACCGCCAGGGTCTGCGCCGGAGTCAGCTGCGGCGGCTTGCGGTCGGCCTCAGGAGCCTGCTCGCGCAGCGGCATCCGGCCGGTGCTCACCTGGAAATAGACGGCAGCCGACCCCACGCCGATCAGGCTCGGCGCGACGTTGCTGCCCTGCGCCTCAAGGCCGTGGCAGGTCGCACAGGTCTGCTGGAAGATCACCTGGCCTCTGGCGATCTGCTGCTGCATGGTGGTCGGCGCGGTGGCCGCAGAAGACTCGCCGGCCCCAGTGATCGCCGCATACACCGATCCCGCCAGGCCAAGCCCGAGAACGACGACGGCATACCGGGCGACCCGCCGCCTCCGCCACGTGAAACTCAACGGTGTCACCAGTCTCCGGTCAGTGAATCAGGTAGATGGTGCAGAACAGGCCAATCCAGACCACATCGACGAAGTGCCAGTAATACGACACGACGATGGCGCTGACCTGCTGTTCCCTGGTAACCCGCTTGGCCTTGTAGGTCCGGCCGAGCAGGAACAGGAACGCTACAAGACCGCCAGCCACGTGCAGTCCGTGGAACCCGGTCGTGAGGTAGAAGACAGAGCCGTAGTTGCTCGACGAGAGGGTCAGATGCTGCTTGCGGATCAGGTCGAAAATGTACTCATAACCCTGGCCGCAGTCGAAGTACAGGCCCATCAGGAACGTGAGCACGTACCACTCGCGCAGTCCCCAGCGCCCTGGGTTGAAGATGCTGCCGGTGCGCCGTACCTGGCCGCGCTCGATCGCGAACACCCCGAGCTGGCAGGTGACGCTCGAAGCCAGCAGCACCAGGGTGTTGGCCGTCGCCAGCGGGACGTCGAGCTTGACCACCGGCCAAGGCTGGCCAAGGCCCTTGTCGACCGACCGCACCGTGAAGTACATGGCGAACAGTGCTGCGAAGAACATCAGCTCTGAAGAGAGCCAGACAATGGTGCCGACGCTGACCAGGCTTGGCCGGGTAGCGGGCGTGCGGGGAGTCACCTCGGTGGTTGCTGTCGCCACGCGCTCATTATTACGACACCGCGTAGGCGCCGCACGGCCGACCCCCGTATTTACGACAGTGCGTAGGCGGTACCCGCCTAGCCCGCCAGGTCGGTAGCATCCAGTTTCATGAACGTCGTTGTATACAGCCATGACGCCGACACGCGCGCCCGGATCCGGCTAGCGATCGGCCGCAGGCCCGCTGCCGACGTGCCGGAGGCCGAGATTATCGAGGTGGCCACCTACCCGGCGCTGTTCCGGTTGCTCGACGAGGGCGGCGCGGACGTCATGGTGCTCGATGGCGAGGCGCAGCCGGCCGGCGGAATGGGCGTGTGCCGCCAGGCCAAGGACGAGATCTTTGACTGCCCGCCGGCGCTGCTGGTCATCGGCCGGGCTGACGACGGGTGGCTGGCCACCTGGTCCCTGGCCGACGCCGTGGTGAGCCACCCGATCGACCCGGCGGCCCTTGCCAGCGCCCTGGCCGGCCTGATGCGCCAGCGCGCGGCCGGGATTCCAGCCGTCACCGGCTGAACGGCTACATGGTGGACTCGCGCACCAGCTGGCCGGCTCTGATCGGTGCGCTGATCAAAGGCGAGGCGCTCACGGCCGACGAGGCCGCCTGGGCGATGAACGAGATCATGGACGGTGCCGCGACGCCGGCCCAGATCGCCGGCTTCGGGGTCGCGCTCCGGATCAAGGGTGAGACCGCTGCCGAAGTCAGCGGGCTGGCCGAGGCGATGCTCAGCCACGCCACGCCGATCTCCATACCCGGGCCCACCGTGGACCTGGTCGGCACGGGCGGCGACGGCGCTCGCGCGGTCAACATCTCCACGATGGGCGCGATTGTCGCCGCCGCCGCAGGCGCCCGGATGGTGAAGCACGGCAACCGGGCGGCCTCGTCGGCCTGCGGGTCCGCTGACCTGCTCGAAGCGCTCGGCATCGTGATCACCTTGCCGCCTGCCGCGACCGAGCAGCTCTTCGCCCAGGTTGGCCTGGCGTTCTTGTTCGCCCCGCTGTACCACCCCGCGCTGCGTCATGCCGCGACCGCACGGGGCGAGCTTGGTGTGCCGACCGTCTTCAACTCCCTGGGTCCCGTGGCGAACCCGGCCCGGCCCAGCGCCCAGGCCATCGGGGTGGCCGACCCGCGGATGGGCCCGGTCATCGCCGGCGTGCTGGCGGGCCGCGGCTGCTCGGGGCTGGTATTCCACGGCCATGACGGCCTGGACGAGCTGACCACGACGGCGCCGTCAGCGGTCTGGGTCGTGCACGGCGGCACCGTGGCCCAGACGGTCTTCGACCCGGTGGCGCTGGGGATCGCCCGGTCAGCGCAGGAGGACCTGCGGGGCGGCGACCCGGCGCACAATGCCGCCGTCGCCGGCGCGGTGCTGAGCGGCGAGCCCGGGCCAGTGCGCGAGACCGTGCTGCTCAACGCGGCCGCCGCGCTGGCCGCTGCGGCGGGGGTGCCTGGTCCGGACGGGCTGGAGGCGGCACTCGCTGACGGATACGCGAAGGCTGCGGCCGCGATCGACTCCGGCGGCGCTCACATGCTGCTGGAACGCTGGGTTCAGGCCAGCGCCGCGCTGTCAGCTCAGTCGGACTCGGCGTAGCCGATAGCGAACGCGGCCTCGAGGTCATGCCGCGAGTAAGCCCGGAACGCGATATGGGTCTCGGTGTGGGTAACCCCGGGAACCCGGTTCAGCGTGCCCGGGATGACGTCGCTGAGCATGTCATGGTTGCGGACCCGGACCATGGCCACGAGGTCGAACTCGCCCGTCACCGAATACACCTCGGAGACCTCGGGTATCTGGGCGATCGTCTCGGCGGTCTCCGGGATGCGCGCGACGTCTGCCTTCACCAGGACAATGGCGGTGACCACCGCAGTAGCGTACATCCTTGAGGGCGCGCTGAGATCAGGCGCTGATCTGCGCCCCAGCGGGCACGTCGGCCGGCGGCATCCTGAGCAGCAGTCCCTGCAGTATCTCGGCAGTGGCCTTGGCGTCGGCCAGCGCGCGGTGGCAGGGCCGCGTCCGCGTCCCGAAGAAGCCGGCCAGGGTGGCCAGCTTGCAGTCCGGCACCTCTGCCTCGGACATGACCGAGCGGGCCAGCTCAGCGGTGTCCAGCACCTGGAACGCAGGCCAGGGGAGCCGGCAGCCCTGGCAGGCCGCGGAGAGGAAACCGATGTCGAAGGGGGCATTGTGCGCGGTCAGCACGCAGCCGCGGGCAAAGGCCAGGAACCCCGGCAGCACGGCGCCGACCGGCGGTGCCTGGCTGACCATCGCGTCGGTGATGCCGGTGAGCTCGGTGATGCTCGCCGGGATGGGGCCGCCCGGGTTGACCAGCGCCGAGAACTCCAGTTCCGGCTGGCCACCGCCGACCCTGACCGCGCCGATCTCGGTGATGCTGGACTCTTCAGGCAGCCAGCCCGTTGTTTCCACGTCGACGATCACGAACTGAGCACTCAACAGCGGGTCTGCCGGGGCGGGGGTGGTCACTCGCTCACCGTAAGACGGGGTACTGACAGTCCTGTGCCGGGCGCGCCGGACGCCGCCCCGCCCACCTGCGCCCTGCCCCCGCTGGCCCCGCGAAAGCCGCGCGGCTTGGGTGAGAGTTCGCGAAGTGGTTGAATGCACCCCCCGCCATCACTAGTGTCGTTCAGCAGGCCATTGCTCAGCAGTCGCTGTGAAGGCGACGGCGATGGGCTTCCGCCAAGTCTTCGGCGCTGGCAAACCGGTCAGCGTGGACAGCCGGGAACCGTAGGGCGCGCCTCCACAGCCCGAACCGTCAGCTCGACCCGGCAGGCGGACAGAGGGAGAAGGAGCGTGTCAGCCACGTGCATACGCGGCTATCAGGAAGTACGACTTTGATCGCTACTCTCTGGCGTCGTGGCGCGGCCATTCCGCTCGGCCTGATCGCCGCTGGCGCGCTCGTTACATCTCTCGGCGGTGCGGCAGCAGCGGCGCCGCAGCCCACGATCGCTCAGGTCCAGGCGCAGCTGAACCAGCTGAATGCCAAGGCCCAGGTGCTCGACCAGCAGTACGACCAGGCCGAGCAGCAGCTGACAGCGGCCAACGACCAGCTCGGGCTGATCAACGACGAGATAGCGCGATACCAGACGCGGTACAAGTCGATGCGCCACCAGGTCGCCCAGATCGCGACGACTGCCTACGAGAACGGCACCCTCAGCTCGCCGGAAGTGCTGCTCACATCGAGTAACCCGCAGCAGATCCTCAACGACTCCTCGATGCTGCAGGAGCTCTCCTCGGTCAACAGCGCCGCGCTGGCCGCCTTCGTCACCACGGCGAAGCAGCTGACCTCGGCCCAGGAGGCCGCTCGCCGGGTAAGCGCAGGCAAGCTAGCGATCAGGAACCAGCTCGCCAGCCAGAAGAGCCAGAACGCCAACCTGATCGCCCAGCAGCAGGCACTGATGGCGCAGCTCTCTCCGGCCCAGCAGGCCGACGTCACCCCGGGCGGCGGGGGCAGCAATGACACCTCCCTGCCCGCTGGTGCCCTCGCGACCAGCGCCCAGGGCCAGGCGGTCGTCGAGTTCGCGATCGCGCAGGTACAGGGCGACTGCCCGTACGTGTTCGGTGGCACCGGACCGTGCAAGGACGGCTTTGACTGCTCCGGCCTTACCCAGGCGGCCTGGGCCGCCGCCGGCGTGGCGATCCCGCGCACCAGCGAGGACCAGGCCGGGCTCCCGGCCATACCCACCAGCCAAATGAGGCCGGGGGACATCATGGAGTTCGCGGGCGATTCACACGTCGGCATTTACGTCGGCGGCGGCATGCTCATCGATGCTCCCCATAGCGGCTTGGACGTTGAAGAGATCTCCTTCAGCGGCTGGTACTCCGAGAACTTTGACGGGGCCGTCCGCCCGTGACCTGACCTCGCTGGCCCAGTCATAGATCTCCTCCTGGCCGATGAGTTCTGCTTCTTCGGCCGGTCTTACCTGCAACAGCCGTGTGCCAACAGGCCAACAGGCCGTCCGGCTGCCCGCAGAGGGACCAGAGAAGAGGAGTATCCGTGACGAGCCTGCCTATCACGACGCTGGATCAGCGTTTCAGCGCACCAGACGCCGTTGCCGTCGGCTGGGATGAGACCCGGCAGGTGCTGGAAGAGGCCGAGCTGTTCTGGATCTCGACAGTCCGGGCCGACGGCAGGCCGCACGTCACGCCGCTCGTGGCGGTCTGGGCCGACGGTGCCCTGCACTTCTCCACTGGCCCAGGCGAGCAGAAGTTCGCCAACGTGCGGGCCAACCCGCACGTGGTGCTGACCACCGGCTGCGACAGCTGGGACAGCGGGCTCGACGTCGTGGTCGAGGGCGACGCCGTCCAGGTCACCGACTCCGCCGCCCTGGAGCGCCTGGCCCAGGCGTGGACCTCAAAGTGGAACGGGCGCTGGCAGTACGCTGTCGGCGACGGCTGCTTCCTGCAGAACGGTCACGCGGCCTTCGTGTTCTCGGTGACGCCGGCCAAGATCTTCGCCCACTCCAAAGGCGATCCGTTCGGAGCCACCAGGCACAGGTTCTGACCCTCTGCGGGGACTCAGCGCGTGAGCGTGTTACTGCCTCACCTCGACCAGCGGGGCCCCGCGCTCGGCGAACCACTGCTGAAGCTGGGCGCCATCCAGCAGTTGCGAATCCTGAGCTCCGACGTCGGCCGGCCCGCTGACCGTACCGGCAGCACCCTCGACGTGGCAGCCCGCGATCCTTGTGTTCACCAGCGACGTCGACCTGACGTCGTGACCGAAGGCGCACTCGCGCAGGTTGGCATCCCGCAGGTCCACGCCATAAAGGCTCGACCGGCCGAACCGGGCTTTAGAAAAGTCGGCCTGACGGAAATCGGCCTCTTCGAACTCGGCCCGGTCAATGACCGCACCGGAGAAGGACGCGCCCTGGGCGTCGAACTGACGTCCCTGTGCCTTGCGGAGGTTGGCGTACGACAGGTTGGCGCCGCGCAGCGCCGCCCCGTTCAGCCAGGCACCGCCGAGGTCTGTGCCGATAAGACTCACACCGTTGAGCGTGGCCTCGATCAGCAGCGCTCCGAGGAGTTCGAGCCCGGACAGGTTGGCTCCGGTGAAGTCCAGGCCCTGGGCATCGAGCGCTGACAGGACGTCCTGGGAGTCGGGGGGCAGCGCCTCGAGATACGTCTCCAGCGCCTGCCGCGCTGCCGGATCATCGGGCCAGCGCAGCACATCGTCGCTGGTGCGACCGTACGTGGTCACCCGCCCCACACTACCCGCCCCTGCCACGCCGGGTTGTTCTCAACCACCTGCTGCAGCTGAGCCAGGCGGCCGGGTGTCATGCCGTCCGGATCAAGCAGGACGTTGTTCCCTTGCTCGAGCTCATGGTTGACGGTCGTCTCGAACGCCCCGACGCTCTGCGGGTTGTTAATCGGCGTACCCGCAGCTGGCGAGTAGTTGGGTACGACGTCAGGTGAGCTCTTCACATCCCAGACCTGGCCGCTGCCGGACGTGAAGTCACCCACGTCGTCCCCGTTAGCGTCGAGTGGCGTCCGGCTGATCGGCCCGTCGACCAGCCCGTCGGCCTGCGCCTGAACGGCTACCTTCGCCTCCCATGTGGACTTGGGGCTGATCTGCCCGCCGTGCGCCGGATCCTGTGACAGGTCGTCGATGTACTGCTGGTATTGGGGAGTGCCCGGCGTCACCTCGGGGTCGCCGCCGCTCGCTGTCCCGCCGGAACCGCCGCTGGTGTTGAACGGCTCGGCCCTGTCGTCGCCGTCGGCGTGGCTGAGGAGGTCATCGCCGCCCGCCGCCATCAACGTGGCGCCGGCCGCGATGCCAGCGGCGGACAGCGCGTTCAGCGGCACGCCGGCAACCGCGCCTACGCCGGTGGCGTCGAGGGCCACGCCAATGGCCTCGCCACCCGCGCTAACGCTGGCCAGCGCCAGGCCGCCGACCAAGCCGAGGTCGGCGAGCGGGTTGTGGATAGAAGCGTTACCGAGCGAAGCCAGGGCGTCGACCGCGTCCTCACCGGCAGTTTTGAGGTCATGCCCGACGCTGCTGAAGAAGTGCCCGACGTCAGACCAGAAGCCCGGATGCGGCGGCGCGTTGTCACGCGCCGCCCCGACGGCGGTATTAGCGGTGTTCGCAGCCGATTCGAGCTGGCTCTGGGCGTTGGACAGCGTAGCCTGAGCGCCCTTCTTGTCGCCCTGAGCCCACTGGTTGATCGCCACGCCCGCCTCGTTCTGGGCCCAGACCAGGGTGGGAATGTAGGCGTCGAGCGCCTTGGCCGCCGCCAGGAACGAGGAGCCGGCTTCCTGCCATTTCCCCGGCTGGGTGCTGAACCGCTGCCGGAAAGCATCTCCGGCAGCACCGGTCCAGCCCGCGGAGGTGTCGATCCGGCTCAGGCCCTGCCCGGCCTCGGTCAGCAGGACGCTGTAGTCATAGAGCTGAGTCACGGTCTTGGCGATCGCGCCTGCGTCACCCGGGATGAGATCCGCCGGGTTGCTGGTCTGGCCCAGGCTCACCATTGGGAGGCCGCGGGGTCAGTTCCCCCGCCCTGGAAGACCCCGGAGACAGCGGCGACGTTCTTCTTCTCGGCCTTGGCGTAGGCCGCCGCCGACAGGGCCAGCCGCGAGGCTACCTGGCTGGCGTCCGTACAGAGGTTCTGCACGCCTATCTGCCAGCGGCTGCAGAAATCCGAGACCGTACCACCCAGGCTGTCATTGCCGTAGCTGTCCTGGGCGCCGACGATGCCGCTCACCTGGTCGGTTGATACGTCAGCTATCGTCCCGTTGACGCCTTCGGCTGCCTTTACCAGAGCCGTAAGGTCGACCTTGAACCCGCCAGACATTTACCGCCCCGTTCTGTCTGGGTAAGAACGTCACCTGGTCGTTGCGCACCCGTTACCACATCGACTGTACCGCAATCTTCCCAAAGCGGACACGACTGCGGCCCCGCTGCCGCGCGGCCGCAGCCTGGGCCGGCGTCTGCTCGCTTGCCGCGGCTTGATGCCCGCAGGTGCCGCGGCCCGCGTAGGATCGCTGACGCCGTATCCGGGGAGAGGCAGTGCCGAAGGTCCTGATCGTCACCAACGACTTCCCGCCGCGCCGTGGCGGGATCCAGTCGTTCGTGCACGCGCTTGCGCTGCGGATGCCCGCCGACCGCGTGGTCGTCTACGCCCCGGCCTGGGAAGGCGCGGCCGAGTTCGACGCGCAGCAGCCGTTCCCGGTGACCCGGCACCCGACCTCGCTGATGCTGCCAGTGCCTTCCGTGGCCCGCCGCGCCGCCAGCCTGCTCCAGGAGTACGGCTGCGACACTGTGCTGTTCGGCGCGGCGGCGCCGCTCGGACTGCTCGCGCCGTCGCTGCGCCGGGCCGGGGCACGCCGCGTGATCGGTATCACCCACGGGCACGAGGCGGGCTGGGCGGCGCTGCCGGCAGCGCGGTCGCTGCTGCGCCGGATCGGCAACCAGGTGGACGTGCTCACCTACCTGGGTGAGTACTTCCGGGTTCGGATGTCCCGGGCGCTGTCGCCTGAGGCCGCCGCCCGCATGGTGCGGCTCGCGCCCGGTGTGGACAACACCGAGTTCCGGGCGGGCGCCGGCGGCGACGCGATCAGGCAGCGGCTTGGCCTCGGTGACCGCCCGGTGGTCGTCTGCGTGTCGCGGATGGTCCCGCGCAAGGGCCAGGACACACTGATCCGGGCCTGGCCGCAGGTGCTTGCCGCCGCCGCAGGCCAGCCGGTGCTGCTGCTCGTAGGCGACGGGCCGTACCGTGACGAACTCGGCAAGCTCGCGCGGCGGACAGGCGTCGCCGACAGCGTCGTGTTCAGCGGGCCCGTGCCCGCCGGTGAACTCCCGGCCTACTACGACGCCGGGAACGTCTTCGCGATGCCCTGCCGGACCAGGCGGCTCGGCCTGGAAGCCGAAGGGCTCGGGATCGTCTACCTGGAGGCCTCGGCCGCTGGCCTGCCGGTGATCAGCGGCGACTCCGGCGGCGCCCCGGACGCCGTGCTGCCCGGCGAGACCGGTTACGTGGTACCCGGCCGCGACATCAGCGCGGTCGCCGACAGGATCTGCGGGCTGCTCGCCGACCCCGCGGGTGCGGCGGCCATGGGGGAGAAGGGCTCAGCCTGGGTCGACCGGGAATGGCGCTGGGACCTTGTGGCCGACCGGCTGCGCCAGATCCTGGAAGGCTGACTCCCCGGACGGGCCGGGGGTGGCTAAGCGTTCTTAGGCTCGGAATAGATTGCCTCTATCTCGCCGGAGAAGTCCTTCAGCACCGCATTCCTGCGGACCTTAAGTGACGGGGTCAGGTACCCGTCAGCCTCAGTGAAGTCCGAGGCGAGGATACGGAACCGCCGGATCGACTCGGGGCGCGAGACCGCCTTGTTGGCGTCGTCAACGGCCTGCTGGATCTCGGCGACCAGCTCCGGGTCCTCGCGCACGTCCGCATCGGCTGGCTTGCCATGCTGGCGCTTCCAGAACTCCAGCGCCTCTGGATCAAGCGTGATCAGGCAGGAGATGTACGGCCGGCCGTCCCCGACCACCAGGCACTGGCTGATCAGCGAGTGGGCGCGGAGCCTGTCCTCGAGCACGGCCGGGGCGACATTCTTGCCGCCTGCGGTAACGATGATCTCCTTCTTCCTGCCGGTGACCTGCAGGAAGCCCTCGTCATCCAGGCCGCCGATGTCACCGGTGCGCAGCCAGCGCTCCGGGTCGAGCGCCTCGGCCGTCGCCGCCTCGTTCTGCCAGTAGCCGATAAACACGTTCGGCCCGCTGAGCAGGATCTCCCCGTCGTCGGCGATCCTGACCGCGACGCCGGGCAGCGGCTGGCCGACCGTGCCGATCTTGTTGCGGCCGGGCCGGTTCACGGTGGCGGCCGCCGAGCTCTCGGTCATCCCGTAGCCCTCCAGCACCGTGATGCCCGCGCCGCGGAAGAAGTGGCCAAGCCGCTCGCCGAGCGGCGCCCCGCCAGAGACAGCGAACTGCACCTGGCCGCCGATCGCCGCCCGCAGCTTGGCGTAGACAAGCCGGTCGAACAGGGCATGCCGGACCCGGAGCCCGACCCCCCCGCCGCCCGCGTTCTTGCCATCGCCGGCCGACCTGCTCCAGGCGACAGCCGTGTCCACAGCCGCACGGAAAATCCGGCTCTTCGCCGGGCTCGCCGCGGCCTGCTGCTGCGCGCTGTTGTAGACCTTCTCGAACACGCGCGGCACGGCCAGCAGGAACGTAGGCCGGTACTCGGGCAGCGCCTGGGCCACGGTCGTCGAATCCGACCAGTGCCCGAGAATGGCACCCGACTCCACGCAGCCGACCTGGATGATGCGCGCGAACGAGTGAGCAAGCGGCAGGAAAAGCAGCGTCGAGCTGCCCGAGAGCTCGAAGATGTCGACGAGCGCGCCCTGCACGGCGTTCCGGACGTCGGCGAGCAGGTTGCGGTGGCTGATCTCGCAGCCTTTCGGCCGGCCGGTGGTGCCGGAGGTGTAGATGATCGTGGCCAGGTCAGCTGATTTCCTGGTGGTGCGCCGCTGCTCCAGATCGGCGTCGCTGACCTCCCCAGCGCGGGCTGTCAGCGGGCCCAGGTCGTCCGCTGACCCGTCGATCACCCAGACCTGCTGAAGGCTTTGAACGTTCTTCTGCGCGATCCCGATCGTCTCGGCATGGCCGTTGTTCTCGGCAAACGCCGCCTTAGCGCCCGAGTCAGAAAGTATCCATTCGACCTGCTCCGCCGATGAGGTGTCGTACACAGGCACCGTGACCGCGCCGGCAGCCCAGATCGCATAGTCGATCAGGGTCCACTCGTACCGCGTGCGCGACATCAGGGCGACCCGGTCCCCAGGCTCGATGCCGGCCGCGGCCAGCCCCTTGGCCAGGGCCGTCACCTGGTCCCGGAACTCCGCGGCTGTCACGTCATCCCACCGGCCGTCGCTGCTGCGCCGTCGCATCACGACGGCCTGTGGTTCCTGGCTCGCGCGGACGAACACCACGTCGGCAAGGGTGGTGTCGGCGGGGATGTCCGCAAGGGCCGGGATGCTGTACTCGCGCACGGGGCCTCCTTCGTAACCTGCGGTCGCCACAGATCACCATGGACCGTACATCACTCGCGGCGCGCCGAGATATTCCTGTGCCTTACTAGAGTTGCCTATGGTTTATGCATGCGCGTGCACGTGGTCAGCGATGTGCATGGCCGGGCCGACGCGCTCGGCCGCGCGGGTGACGGCGCCGACGCGCTGATCTGCCTCGGTGACCTGCTGCTGTTCGTCGACTATGCCGACCACGGCCAGGGGATCTTCCCCGACCTGTTCGGTGCCGCCGCGGCGACCGAGCTCGTCGAACTGCGAACCGCCAAGCGGTTTGACGAGGCCAGGAAGATGTTCGCGCGGCTGTGGGCCGGGCTGGACGGTGACCCGGCCGCGCTGATCCGGGAGGCCGCTTCGCGCCAGTACCAGGAACTGTTCGCTGCGCTGCCGGTGCCCTCCTACCTCACCTACGGCAACGTCGACATGCCGCCGCTGTGGACGCCGTACCTGCGGCCGGGCCACCATGTGCTCGACGGCGAGCGGGTCGAACTCGACGGCTGGTCGTTCGGTTTCGTCGGCGGCGGGCTGCAGACCG
>Ga0335074_10000663_pt1 | contig 47820 bp, 36 predicted proteins | sample Lox_Sample_23_FD_206715 | JGI IMG/M metagenome (GOLD analysis project Ga0335074, IMG submission 206715) | Soil microbial communities from Loxahatchee National Wildlife Refuge, Florida, United States - Lox_Sample_2.3 | ecosystem: Environmental > Terrestrial > Soil > Wetlands | place: USA...
CATGCATCTTCAGGCGCCGCAGTTGGTAGGTCATTTGCCCTTGGGTCAGGGTGGTGGGGTCGAGCCCCAGGAGCTGAGCGTAATGCTCACGCAGCATGTGGTTGCGGAAGCCTTCCGGTAGGAAGCAGAAGAGGACCAGCACTTGCAAAAGCGCCAGCACGCGCGGGTCCCCGAAGCGCAGTGCGGCGGCGCGTTGGTGGTTGGCAATCACGGGGGATTGCAACTTTTGGAAGCTCTTTTCACCCAGGGTGCAGTCGTGACTGATCTGCTCAACCTGCAGCAGTTGGCGGTTGGCCGCGAAGCCGATCTTGCGCAGCTTGGGGAGGTTCTTCAGGCGTTTGCCGATCTCGAAGTCGCGCGTATTGTTGATCGTTGTTTCGGTGCGCAACGCCCGGCCTTCCTTGAAGTACTGCTTGATGCGGGTGCGTTTGTAATCCACGTGCAGCGAGGGCGTGACGCCGTGGGTAATGACCCGGGTGCGGAAGCGCCCCGGCGTGCGTCGTTCGACACGGCGATCGAAGATCAGTTGCACGTGGGAGGGGCGGCCGATATCCAGGTTCTCGCGAATGACTTCCTCAAAGAACACCCGACCGTTGAGAGGCTGATCAAACACCTGAGTGAGAGAGAACTCGGCCTGCAGGATCGAGAGGTCGTAGCGGTAGCCGGCGGTATGGTCAGCGGCGGTGAACGGATGCGGCAGACGCCGCAGCCACTTGCGCAGCAGGGCATCGATCTTTTCAGCGCTCAAACTGTCACTGAGTCCCTGCAAGCGCTCAGGCCGGGCACAGGAGAGCACCCCGTTGTCCAGGGCCTGGTGGGCAATGCCGGCCTTGCGCAGCTGGCACTTCAGATACTCGTGGCCGTTGATGCACAGCTTCGCGGTGTAGGGGAAGTAGCTGCAGAACTTCAGGAAGAAAGGCCCGAAATTCTCATCCACGCAGTAGAAGTAGAAATGGTTGACCAGGCCCGTGGTGCGCACGATCCACGGAAAGGGCTGTCCGGTCTTGGGATCCCGGCGCCGCTGGGTCTGAAACACCGGAGTCTTCTCCTGGGCTTTGCCCACGAACAGCACCCCTTCGGTGCCGGTGAACTTCCCCAAGTGCTCCTTCATGACCTCGTCCTTGCGCTGATGCTTCTCGAAGCTCACCAGCGGCACGGCCTGCTCCTGCGCGAACTGTTCGATCTTGGCAATGAAGCGCTCGGTGATCGGCCGCATCAGTGCCGAGGAGGCGAACTTGAAGCCGCGGTGAAAGCGAAAGAACGAGGCCACCCCCAGCTCCCGTTGCAGCTGGGGGATATACACGTTCAGGTACATCCGATCGATCCCTTCCACTTCCAGTACCACGTGCTCCTGAAGAATCTCCGCAACCGAGTGCGCTATGCTCATCGAGGGGCTCCGGTTGACACAGTCCTCACGGACCACTCACCGCTTCGGCGGTTAAATCGGGTGCGATCCCGATCGCACCTCTCTAGGCTCGACCGGAGCCCTCTTTACAACTACTCACCCCAAACCACAACGGCTTCCCCTCAATTCGGCACCCTACAACTTGTCGGTCTGAGGCGGAGCCTCGTTAGAACTTGGCGGTGAAGGTCAGATCAAAGCTGCGCGGCGGAACCCGCGTCAAGAAGTCGTTGCCGTAAAACGGGATGTCATTGAGGAGATTGCGCTGATTGGTCAGGTTGTAGATCGAAAGCTTGAGCAGATAGTGCTCTTCGAAGTTGTAGAAGACCGCGCCATTCGCGGTGTATTGCCAGGGAATATGGGGGGAGGTGTAGTAACCATTGGCACCGACCACCGACAGCGGCACGGTGCCCCCCGGCCCGACCAGTGTCCCCAGCCCATCGGCGGCCGCGTTGGCATTGGTTGCCGCCAGGTTGAGATAGCCGGACTGGGTCGTGTCGATCGGACCCGTGACCTGAATGTTCGCCTGCACGCCGAAGCCGGAGGGATGCTTGTAGTTCGCGAGAATGTTGAACAGGTGCTGCGGCACGCCGGGGTCGTTGAGACTCTGGTTCGGTTGCCAAGCGGCCAGCACGCCCGCGCCGTCGATATTCAGCCCGGGCTCCGCGGGAAAGTTGTAGAAGTAGCCGGGCGCGATCGAGCTCGACGCCGGCGAATAGAGGATGGTGTGCAGATAGGAATAGCTCGCCGTCGCGAAAAAGCTCGCATTGGGCTGGAAGTTGAGCTCGGTCTCGACGCCATTGATATGGGCCACGGTATTGGAGAGTCCCACCCCGATCGGTATCGCGCGCGTCTGGTGGTAAATGGCGCTCGAGATGAACAGCGCCTTGTTGAGCAGGTCGAATTTCGCGCCCAATTCTTCCAGCGTCGTGTCCTGTTGTAGCTGGCTGCTCGGGTCCTCGCCCCAGGTCGCGACGGCACCGTCGTTGGCCGTCGGCAAGACGTATTGTGCGTTGTTGTAGGTGAGGTACGTGGAGAAGTGCGGCGTGGGGCTGTACACCACGCTGATGTTTCCATTGCGCAATCCATACCAGGCGGTGGAGGCCCGGTCGGAAAAACCCGCGTACAACCCGGTGCCTCCGAGCGGATCGGAGTAATTCAACTGCACCAGATCCCCACGCACACCGTACAGCACGCTCCACTGCGGCGAGAAGACCATGCGGTCTTCGAGAAAGATCGCGCCGTCCTGCAGATTCTGGTCGACGCTGCCGTTCAGAAAGTATGGATTGCGTCCCGGGGAGCCCCATTGCTCGTGACCGAAGGCCGCCGAGTAGAGGTACGCGCCGGATGGCCCTTGCAGGGCTGCCGGAAATACCCAGCTCTCCGGATTCCCGGACAGATCGAACACACTGACCGGCTCGTTGATGTAGTTCTGGACGTCCCACACGTGCGCGAAGCGGAACGTGATGCCGCCATCGATGGAGTTCGTCACCGGGCCGATCTCGAACTTGGTCTGCACGTCGGTCTTGTTCTCGATGGTGAAGCTGTCCTTCGCGGTGTCGGCGTAGTACGCCATGATCTGGTTGTAGCGATTGAGGAAGTCGTAGAACGTATTGTTGACGATGGTCAGGTTGTCCGAGGCGTTGATGGTCTGGATGATTTGCGCCTTGATGTGCTGCGCGTGCGCTCCGGTCCCGACCGGCTCATCGATGATGATTCTGGGGTTGAGATAGGTGGTCGCGCCGCTCAAGGGAACCGGCGTGAGGAACCCCGAGATCGTATCGGCAGGAGGAGCGCCCGTGAGGTACTCGTTGTTGTCGATGAGGTTCTGGTTCACTCGGTTGATGCCGTCGTTCTCGCGGTACTTCGTGTCGTCGAAGTCGATCGTGTACAGAACGCTGTACGCGGATGTGAAGCGGGTGAGGAATGCGGCGAAGATCGACTGCTGATGGAAGAACATGTCGTAGTAGTAGCTGCCGCTATCGGTGCTCGTCAGGCTCACCCGCGCGGCGGTGTTCTCCGTGAGTGGGGCGCCGAAATCAACGGCGGCAATCCGCTTCTGTTGAGTGTCGCCTTCCAGGCTGAAGTTGACGAAGGATTTCGTGAGCGAGGGCATCTTGGTCGTGATGTCGATGGCCCCTCCCACACCGGCTCCCGGCCCGGCCTGGACGCTCGCCGGGCCCTTGACGATATCGATGGAATCGACGCTGTTGAAACTGATCGGGGCGCCGTAGCCGTTGAGCGTGAAGCTGTCGCGCATCCCGTTGAAGAACATGTCGGCATACTGGCCGCGGATGCGCGGCACGTTCGGCTGACCGAAGGACGAGTCCGAGTAGCTGCTCGAGGTGAGATAGGAGAAGCCGCCGGGATTCTGGATGTTGAGGGCGGCGAGCTGCGCCTGCGACACCACGGACGTGTTGCGCGGCACGTCCATCACATCCAGATCGAGCCCGTATACGGAATTCGACGTGACCGTGGTCGGCATGATCAGGTCGCCACGCCGGATGCCGTTGATGATGACCTCCTCGAGATTCGCCTCTCCCTGTGCGGTCGAGGTTGCGCTCGTGGGAGGGGGCTGGGAGCTTGTCGCGCCCGCAGTGGGCGGGGGTGCGGGGCTTGCCGCAGGCGACGCGCTCGCTGCCGGTGAGGCGTTCGCCGCGGGCGAGGAGCCTGCGGCAGCCTGCTGCGCATGGACTCCCGGGTTAGCGGTAATGACTGCGCCACAGACGATGACCCAACCCTGAATCCAGGAGCGTCGCTTCATGTTCATCCCCCGTTGGTTTTCTTCTGGCGCGAGCGGCCGGCTCTGCGCGCCGATCGGAACCGCTCGTGCAAGAATCGTGCACTGCAGCCGCGCCGACCGGCCAAGCACACCATTTTAGCGACAGTGCCCGGGCGAGTGCGCGCCTCTCCGGAGGCCAGGACTTTACCCAACGCGAGGAATTACGGGGCTAAAGGGTCCATCTGCGGCCACCGCAGGTACGCGCTGGTCAGGGGTGCTCCGGGTTGTTGGTGGGGCGCCACGCACCAAGTGCGTACACGCGATGCTCCATTTTCGTGCGGGACGCTCAGATCGCGGCCCGTCTCATGGATTGCCATGGGGGGTCGGCGCGGACATCAGCTCGATGAACATTCGGGTGAAGCGGGGCAGGTCGAGATCGACCTGGGCATGCACGAGGTGCAGACCGACCGCCGGCTTCAGCGCCGCGCTCCAGGTCAATGTTTCGCCGTACGCGGGCCCATGACTCACATCGACATCCATGTACAGGTCGTCTCGACGCGTGATGATGCTGGGATCGAGCCAGGCGCAGGCGGCGAGCTCGTCCCAGAGGTAGTACCGCTCCTGCGAGTACTGCGCGATGTACCGCGCCGCCGGATTGGGCGATTTGGAGATCGTGGCCAACATCCGCTCCGTGAACATCGCCTTGATCGACACGTCCACGGTCGTCACGTCGATGCGCGGCCAATGGGCACGCAGCGTGATTCGGGCAGCCTCCGGATCGAACCAGAAATTGAATTCGTGGCGCGGGCTCGCCGCGAATTCCGGATCATCCGTGTGCGGGTTGAGGCTGCCGCCCATGACCACCAGTCCCTTCGCCAATTCGGCGAAGTGGGGATCGAGCGCGATGGCGAGCGCAATGTCGGTGAGCGGCCCGGCGGCGTAGATCGTGACCCGGTGAGGGTGGGCATGGACTTGCCGGATCAGAAAATGGGGCGCGTCCTCGGCGATCGGCTTGGTATGCGGCTCGCCTTCGACGAGGGGCGGGGTATCCCAGGGACCGAGAGGCACCGGAGGCTTGGGGGGCTCGAGGAGTCCGGCGGGCGCGCTCGGCAGCGTGCTCGATCTCTGCCCCCAGGCGCCGAGCCAGGCGACCTGTCCGACCAGCGGGGTCATGAGGCGTGTCTCCTCCTCAGTCCGGATCAACGGAAACACGGCACCGAGTGCGACCGGCACGTCGCTGCGGCCGATCAGCTCGAGCATCCGCAAGGCGTGCCGTGCCTCGTCGTCCCGCCAGGCATTGCCCGTCACGACCGTGATTCCGAGAACCTCGACCTGCGGCGACTGCAGCAGCGCCATGACCGACATGATGTTCGAGCCTCCCGGCCCGGAGGTGTCCTGATCGATGACGACCAGGCGCTTTTGTGCGAGCGCGGGAGTGCAGGCTGCCGCGGCGATGAGGATCAGCGGGAAGAGCCTGGCGAGTGCGCATCGCATCGTCGTCCCCGTGCGTTCGGAAATTCGCGGCCGGCCCGACGCAACGTCGTCAGTTCGATCTCATCTCCGTGACGTGCGCCGCGATCGCGCCGGGCTGGCTGAGCCAGATCCGGCGCGCGTGGGCGGCGATGTGTTTGAAAGCCGCGCGCAGCGATCGTAGCCGAAACGGCTGGCCGGAAATGAACGAGTGCAGAATGACGCTCATCACCAGCGGTCCTTCGGCGGCAGCCTGCAGCATCTCGTCGAACTGGTCGACAATCATATCCGAGAATTCCGACGCGGTGATCTGGCGCGCGATGATCGCGGAGCTGTCGTTGAGCTCCTGAGAGTACGGCACGGAGAGAATGCGCCCGCCGCGGGTCTTCATCCAGATGGGCTGGTCGTCCATGCACCAATCCAGGAGATAGCCGTAGCCCGCTTCCTGCAGGAGATCCGGCGTCGCGAGCGTCTCGGCGATCCACGGACTTGCCCAGCCGCGCGGCCTCACTCCGGCCGCCGCCTGCATGCGCTCGGTGACGCCGCGGATGTAGCTCGCTTCCTCGACCTCGCTCATGGCGGCCATCGTATCGGAGTTCGAATGTCCGTGCGCAATGAGCTCGCACTGCGCCTTGCGGCAGGCATCGATCAACTGCGGGGCGTGATCGCACACCGCGGTGTTGAGCAGGATTGCGAGCGGCAGGCGATAGTCTGCGATTGCACTCAGAATGCGCCAGGCGCCGACGCGGTTGCCGTACTCGCGCCAGGAGTGATTGAGCACGTCGGGTTTGGGGACGCCGGCGACCAGATTCTCGACCATGCCTTCATTGAACGCATAGTGCTCCAACCCCAGTGCAAAGTAGACCGCCAGGCGGGTCCCGTTCGGCCAATCGTAGGGGGAGCGTCCGACGATCGGCGAGTATTCGTAGCGCCCATGCGTTGGCAGCATTCGCATCTCCTTGTGGTTCTAGCGCAGCGCCGCGCGGACCGGGCCAGCTTCACATCGCGACGCCGGTCGCATCGATTCAGCGAATCTGCAAACCGTGCGAACGACGGTCGCGGTCATCATGATTGAAGCGCGCGCAGCTGTCCACGGGGCGCCCGCGTGCGTGTACAATTCGACCGCCAACGCCGAAGTCGAAAGCGATCGTCATGGTGCCCTTCCTCGACGGACAGACCTTTGCCGGAGACATCGCGCTTGCCGTCACCCGTTCGGTCCATCTCCCCACGCTGCGCCGCGTGGTGGGGGAGCATGTCAACGCCGCGGTAGGTGATCCCCGTGTTCGCCGAGCGCGCCGCATCCTCATGGCCGGATCGGGCGATAGCCTGTTCGCGGCCGTTGGCCTCGCGCACGCGTTTCGGCGCTGGAGCGGAGCGCCGACCGAAGCATTCACCGCGCTGGAGCTGGCGCGCTACGAGACGGCGTTGCTCAGCTCGGCCGATCTGGTCGTCAGCATTTCCAATTCGGGGAACTCCTCGCGCGCGCGCGAGATGGTCCGGCTGGCCAAGGAGCGCGGCGCACCGACGATCGGCGTGACCGGCACTCTGACGGGCGCCTTGGCCCGTGAGGCGGACCGCGTCGTCCATCGCCCGGTGACGGAGGACATCGGGCTCCCAGCTCACTATGGCCGCTGCCTGCTGAACTTCGCGGAGTACATCGCGGTGCTCTACGCGCTGTATGCGCTTGCGCTTGCACTCGGCGTGGAGCGCAGCCAGATCACCCCGACGATGCAGGCCGCGCAACTCGCGCGGATCGAGGAGGCGATCGAGGCGCAGGCCGCGATTGCGGAGCGAATCGAGCCTGCGGTCGCGGAGCTCGCCGCAAGCCTCACCGGCATCGATACGATCTGGGCCATCGGCGCCGGCCCGAGCCAGGGTACGGCGCAGTACTGCGCAGCGAAGTTTCACGAGCAGATGCCGATCAACGGGATCAGCCGCGACCTCGAGGAATGGGCCCACCTCGAGTACTTCCTGACCCTCGAATGGGGCGCCCGTAGCGTCGTGCTGGTCATCGCTGCGGCGGGGAACAGCTTCGATCGTGCGCAGGAGATCGTTCAGGGCATCGGCGCGGCCGGCGGTCGAGCGATTGCGCTGCATTGCGGGTCGCCGGCCCGATTCGCGGGCTCCTTTGCGCACATCGACTTGGGGTTCGAGATCGAGGAGTGGCTCTCGCCGCTCATCTATCATCTGCCCGCGCAGCTGCTCGTGCTCCACATGGCCGCGCGCGCCGGAATTGCGCACATACCCCTGCGCCGCAAGGACGGAGGGTGGCTCATTGCACAGGGAGTCGTCCGCGACAGCACCTCGGGTCTCACCTGATCCGATGACGGCAACCAAGAAGCCCGATCTCATCATCATCGGACAGGTGACGATCGATGACGTCGTGCCGGCCGCGCCTGCCCCATGGCGCCGACAAATGGGCGGCAGCAGCCTCTACGCGGTGGCCGGAGCGCGACTGTGGCTCGAGCCGAGTCGGGTCGGGCTGCTCGCGCGTCGAGGCCGTGACTATCCATTCGATGCCGAGGACATGCTGCGTTCGGCCGGCCTGCGGCACATCGCGCTGCCGACCTTCGCCGGCGAGCATCTCGTCGAATGGCTCATCTACGAGCCCGACGGGAGCCGCCGCTCGCTTCCACGCAATCCGTCTTTGCTGGACGTGGGAGCGGAGGGGACGTTGTCGCAGGAGGCCTATCAGCACAAGCTGCTCGACATTGCGCCGAGCGCCACGGAGGTGCCCGCCGCCTGGTTGCCCACGCAGGCGGTGCACCTGTGTCCGCAGGTCGGGACGCGCCATCGCGACAGCGTGCAGCTGCTGCGCGGTGCAGCGCAATGGATCTCCGTGGATCCGTCACCGCACTACAGCCGGTCGATGAGCGTGCCGGAGCTCGCGGCCTACGTGCGGGGCTCGAGCGCATTCCTGCCGAGCGCGCAGGAAGTGCGTCCGCTGCTCGACGGACGCGAGCCCCAGGATGTCGTGCGCGCGCTCCACCGGGCGGGTTTCCCCGAGGTGGTGCTCAAGCGCGCCGAGAAGCCGCTGGTGCTGGCGTACGGGGACACGGTTCAGTACGTGCCGACCGTCCCCACATCCATCGTCGACCCGACGGGCGCGGGCGACAGCTTCTGCGGAGCGTACGCCGCCTGCCGCCTGCTGGGTCACGAGCCTGCCGCGGCGGCGCTCCGCGCCGCCGCTACCGCAGCGCTGATCGTCGGCTGCAGCGGCGTGGAGGCTGCCCTCCGGTTGACGGCTTCGTCGTTCAACCTAGGAGCGCCAGGAGAGGTGTGATGAGCGTGGAGCTGCCGATACGGAAGCTCGCCGCGGTCGCACTGCCGACACCGAAGCGGCGCTCGTAGAGCTCGAGATACGCCTGCGCCTGGGCGATCGTGCCGACTCCGCCCGAGACCTTGAAGCCGACCTTCACGCCGCGTGCGTTCGCGGCGGCAATCGCATCGAGCATCGCGCTCGCCGCCTGCAGCGTGGGTCCGGGGGTAGTCTTGCCGGTGGAGGTTTTGAGGAAGTGCGCTCCACCCTCGATCGCGAGCTCGGCGGCGCGCCGGATGAGATCCGCGGAGCCGAGCTGCCCGCACTCGAGGATCACCTTCAGCAGCGCTCGCTCGCCGCAGGCCGCTCTACAGGCCCGCACAAGCGCAAGTCCCGTCGAGGCATCGCCCGAGAGCAGCGCACGATACGGAAAGACGACGTCCACCTCGTCTGCGCCGCTCGCGATGGACGCGGCGGTCTCGGCAGCGACGCTGTCCAGGTCACGCGCGCCGGAGGGAAAGTTACCAACCGTCGCGATCGCGATGGATTTGCCAAGCAGCGCGGTTCGCGCGATGGCGATGAATCTTGGCCAGATGCACAACGCCGCAACGCGCCCCGAGTCGGTCGCGGCCCGCGACGCCAGGCCGCGAACCGAGTTCGTATCGTCGCTTTCGTTGAGGCTGGTCAGGTCCATCATCGCAAGCAACCGACGCGCGAGATCCCGCTCCGAGAGGTCCCCGGACTGCGGCCGCGATCCGCTCGAGTGAGTCTCGTCAATCGACATCGCCGACCCGGCGCTTGAGGCCCACATCCCGTGCAGCGGCCTGTAGATACATTTCACGGTAGTAAGGTAGCCATTCCTTTGCCGCCATCTCCTGCGCAGCCCGCCGCGGTCGCCCACGGGCCGCATGTTCGCGCGCTTCGCGGCGCAACGCGCGCTCGTCCACGGTCGTGATGGCGCCACGCTCGTACACCACCCGCCCCGCCACCATGGTGAGCCGTACCGAGCTGCCGTTCTCGCAGTAGACGAGCTGCCGGCGCAAGTCGTTGAGGGGCGTGAAGGCGAGCGTGTCGAGATCGATCAGAACGAGATCAGCCTGCTGCCCGACACCGATCTGACCGAGCGGTACGGGACTGCGCATGGCACGCGCGCCGCCGCGAATCAGACAGTCCAGGACCTCGCTCGCGGTCGGCCAGCGCTCGTAGTCCGCGTCGCTGATGTTGTGAACGAGCCCGGTCAGCTTGGCGACCGCCCACATGTTCACGGCGTCGTCCGCGATCGATTCATCCGTTCCGAGGCAGATCGAGATGCCGCGGGAGCGCAGCCTGCGAAAGGGCATGACGCCGCTTCCCAGCCGTAGATTGCTGATCGGATTGTGTGCAACGACTGCGCCCGCCTCCGCGATGAGATCCATGTCGGCGTCGTCCAACCAGATGCCATGGACGATGTGGGATCGATGGCTGAGGAACCCCTCCTCGTGCACGTAGCGGATGAGGGAGCGCCCGCCGAATCGCTCCTCACCGAGCACGCGCTGCAGCTTGGTCTCGAGGACGTGCATATAAAAGGGCAAGTCGTGCCGCCGGCTCAGCTCATCGAGCGCTTCGAAGTAGGCGCGCGTGACACGCTGGGGAGCCGAGCACGAAACGGCGGCGCGCAGCCGTCCCGCACAGCCGCCGTGCCACCTCGAGAGGAGGTGACGGTAGCAGTCGAGCAGGCCTGCCGCATCCATGGGCGGCGCGGCGGCCGCGCGCTCACGGAGCTGCGGAGTCAACAGGCGCTCGAGATAGGGAAGCTTGTCGATCTCCGGAACATTGGGTTGATCGAGGGCGAGCACGACACGGATACCGCTGTCGGCGTAGGCCTGCATGACGGCGTCGATGAGCTCGGGGGAGGGCGCCGGGACAAAGAACGCATCGTCCAGCACAGTGGTCACCCCGACCTTGAGCATCTCGAGCGCGCCGAGCATCGTGCGCACATAGGCGGTGCGCGGCTCGATCGGCGAGGTCGCCGCAGGCGACTCGAACAACATGAAGATCTCGAGCGGCAGGCTGTCGAGAGAGCCCTTCAGATGGGTCACGGAGGAGTGGAAGTGAGCATTGATGAGTCCGGGCATGAGCAGATGTCCCGTCCCATCGATCTGGCGGACGTGGGCGGCGGGTGGCGCGTCATGCCCTTCACCCGGCTCGATAGCGCTGATCACGTCGTCGTCGACGTGCACGCAGGCGCGAGAGTACTCCGTGCCACGCTCATTCATCGTGAGGACGTGGACGTTGCGAATGATGGTCTTCACGCCGCTCATCCTACTTGCAAAGCGCCGTCCTGCCGAGTGTCGGCAGGAACCTCGTCTCCGCCGGGCGCGACCTGCCCGACGTGCCGACGGCTTCGCGCAGCGGTGTCTAGAATCGGATCTGGCCGGTGAGGCCGACGGTCAGCGGTCGCAGGGTATAGGCTTGGATGACCGAATTGATCTCGGGCGACTGCAGGACGGTGTGATTGTTGAACAGGTTCTTGGCGTAAAGCGACAGTTGCAGCTTGTTCTCGATGATGCCCAAGTTGAGGTTCACGACGCTGTAGGCGGGGTTGATGTAGTTGGGTGTGTCGACCTGGAAGCTCCCGTAAGACTCGCCGGTGTATTCATAGTCACCGCGTACGAAGCCGCTCACGTTGGCGGTGAGCGGCCATGTATAGTCTGCCAAGGCGGTCGCAGTCGCCTTCGGGGTGAACAGCACGTCCTGTCCGATCATGACGGACTGGGGGTTCGTCGTGCCGACGATGTAGCTGTGCTCGCCACCCAGATTCACGCCCAGCTCCAGTCCGGGCACCGCACGCGGTTTGTAGCGCGTCTCGACCTCGGTGCCGTAGGCGTGCGCATCCCCGACGTTCGCGTTGAACGCGCCGCCGCACACCGGGATCACGATCGACTGCTGGATCGAGGTCCAGTCGATGAAGTAGACGTCGGCATTGATCGAGAGCGTGTTGTCGAAGAACAGCGACTTTGCGCCGAGCTCGTAGCTCCAGAGATGATCGGGACCGTAGGTCGTGGGAGCGCTCTTGTAGCCTATCTGGAGCAAGCCCACCACGCATGCCGCGTTCGTATTCGGAGTGGTGGCGCCGCCGAGGCGAAAGCCCTTGCCGGCGGAGCTGTAGAGGGTCGTTTGGTCGGTCAGATTGTACGTGAGAGTCACATTCGGTGTGGAGGTCGCAAAGCTTGCCGATTGAGTGTACGGGACACCCATCGTCCCGCCGCCGCCGAAGTCGAAGAAGCCAGCCCCGGTCTCGTCGAACTTCTCCCGGGCATCGACGTACCGGTCGCCGATCGCCAGGCGCAGCTTGGGGGTGAGGCCGATATCGAGCTGACCAAACAGCGCGTACTGCTTCACGTCATTGTGGTCGAAGACCTCCCACACCAGATCGTTCGCCCAGAAATTGGGGTTGAATTGCGGCGTGCCAATGGTTGGATTCAGAATCGGGTCATCGTCGATGCTGTAGCCGTAGATGTTCTGGAAGGCGGCGCTGAAGCCCGGCGCGGGCTCGTAGTCGAGGTGCGACCACTCCTGGTCCGAGAGGAAGGCTCCGGCCACCCACTTGATCCACTTCTGGTCGGCCGGTGAGGAGAAGCGAAACTCCTGCGTCCAGGTATTGAAGTGATCCGTAAACGTGACCGGGGAGGCGATATTTCCGAGAATGTAGTTGTTTCCGTAGCCGTGCGACGCATAGGGCGGCACATCGGCGGCGTCGAGGTAGTACTGCACGATCGCCGTCGTGTTGTAGTACGTGCCGTCGGTATGCCGTTCCACCTCTCGCTTGGCGAACCCGGTAATGCTGGTGAAGTCCGCGAACCCGAGACCGGCGACGATCGTGAGACTCGGCAGCAGCAGCGCGTCGTGGTCGGTCGCGAGCACTTGATTGAAGGTGTTGAACAGGCCGAGCTGCGGAATGAACGAGGAGGTGTCGCCCACGGCATATCGCTGGTAGAGGATCGACGGGGTGATGGTGACATTTTCCGCAGGCGTCCACAGCCCCTTGACGTGCACGGCAGTGTCCGAGTCGGAGTTCGTCCCCCGCTGCAGTAGCGGGCCGGCGGTGGCGTTGCCGAGCGCGAGCGACCCCTCGAGTGCGTAACGGTCGATATAGCCGCTGTCCTGGCCGTACTCGGCCGAGACACGCAAGGCAAATACGTCCGCGACGACCGGGATGTTGAGCATCCCCTGGTCATCGTAGTTGAAGCTACCGTGATCGGTGTACGACACGTCTTGCCGGAACATTGCACCGAAGGTCTGCGAGTCCGGATTGTTGGTGATGAATCGCACGGTGCCGCCCTCGGAGCTCGCACCGTAGAGCGTCCCCTGGGGGCCACGCAGCACCTCCACGCGCTCGAGGTCGAGCAGGCGCGGCTCGGGATCACCCTCGTACCCGGTCACCGTGATGATCGGCACCTCATCGACGTAGATGCCGACGGTCGGATTGCCGACGGTCGAGCTGACACCGCGGATCGTGATGTTGTCCTGGCCCGGACCGGCGGGTCCGTTGTCGTGCGGCATGAAGGAAATGCCGGGCAGCAAACGCGTGAGGTCCTCCATGTCCTCGACGTGCAGATTCGCGATCGCATCGCCGTCGACCACCCCGATGCTGATCGGCACATCGAGCGTGTTCTCCGCACGCTTGGTCGCCGTGACGACAACCTCTTGCAGCGAGGCGCTCTGGTCGCCTCCGTTCGATGCCGTGTCCGCCTGGGCATGAGCGGGCGCGCCGGAGCACACGAGGGCCGTGGCCGTCATCAGACCCGGGAGCAGTCGTAGCGCCGACCGAGACCGTTGGAATCGATGCAATACAGGCACGGGCAGACGCTCGGCTTCTTTTTCGGGATACGCCGGAACAAGCAGCTTCCATGCCAAGGGCTCGGCGGTCGCTGCACGAGACCCGCGCGGCGGTGTTGGAGCGCAACCGAGCCGTTGAGGAGGGTAGTCGAGATGCGCGCACTAAGTCAGCGGATTACGGCGGAAATGGTCCTTACGGATCGGGACGATCGGCGCGCGGAGTCGAGCGTTTCGGGGAATCGTCAACCGGTCGGCCGACAGGGTCGCGAAGACGCGCCGAGCGCCACATGTTGGTGCGACTGGCCGATATTGTGCACAATGATCGAACAATTATAGCCACGATTGTGCACAATATTGGTAGGCGATCCGGATGAGCCGCTGTGCTGCTGCGTGCAGGCTTTTTTGGGATGCGGAATTCTGATGGAATACCCGAGCTCGGGCCGTTCCGAGCCAAAGGACATTTTGTCGGTGTGAATCAGAGGCGCCCCGATTCGACCAGCCAGCCGCTCGCGAGCATCCGCGTGAGCGCCGAGACGCTCGAGGAAGCTGCCGGGATCGAGCTGCACTCGATCGACTATATCCAGGAACACGAGCGCCACGGTCGCGTCTCGGATCAGGGGCCGTTCTGGTTTCTGACCAATTTTCAGTTCTTCGCGATCGCCATCGGCTTCATCGGACCGAGCCTGGGACTGGCGACCGGATACACGGCGCTCGCCGGTACCCTCGGAATCCTGATCGGCACCGTGTTTCAGGCGTTCCACGCGTCGCAGGGGCCGGAGATGGGCCTGCCGCAGATGATCCAATCACGCGCGCAGTTCGGTTATCGCGGCGTCATCGTTCCGCTCGCAGTGACGCTCGTGAGCTTGATGGGTTACAACGTCGTCTCGGCCGTGCTCGTCGCGGACGGCAGTCGGGCGCTGTGGGGTCTCGAGCGGGTAGGTACGACGCTCGGCGTCTCGGTGCTCGCCGCCGCGCTTGCCATCTGGGGCTACGACTGGCTGCACCGTGTCTTCCGATTCCTGTTCTGGGTGAACTTGCCGTTGTTCACGGCGCTCAGCCTGGCGGTCCTCGCGGGCAAGGTCCCGAGCAGCGTGCACCTCGCCGGTCACTGGTCCTGGGCCGCGTTCGGTACGCAGCTCGCCTCGGCCGCGAGCTTCAATATCACGGGCGCACCCACGGTGTCGGACTACTCTCGTTACCTGCCGAGCCGCACGCCGCGGAGCCATATCATTGCACACGTGTTCGCCGGCTCGTCCGTATCGGCGATCTGGCTCATCGCCTTCGGCGCCTGGCTCGCGACGCATCTGGGCAGTCGCGATGCGCTGCTCGCCTTGCAGCAGGCCGGGAATCTCGCCTGGCCCGCCTTCGGCTCGTTTCTGGCCGCGATCTCCATCGTGGCGCTCGTTGCGGGAATGGGGACGACCGCCTACAGCGCGATGCTGGTGCTCGTATCGGCGGTTGATTCGCTGCGGCCCGTGCGCCCGACGCGCACGCTGCGCGTCGTCGCCATCGTCGCATTGATGATCGCGTGGATCGTGGTCGCGCTGTCGCTGAGCGGCAATGCAGTCACGTACGTGAACGGCATGCTCGTGATGATGCTGTACTTCCTGATGCCCTGGACGGCGGTGAATCTGATCGACTACTTCTGTCTGCGGCGCGGCCGCTACTCGATCCTCGATCTGTTCCGAGCTCGAGGCATCTATGGCGCTTGGGGAGTCCGAGGACTGATCGCGTACGCAGCGGGGTTCATCGTGAGCATACCGTTCTTCGTCGTTCCGAGCGTCTACACCGGGGTACTCGCCGCCCGGCTGGGCGGCGTGGATCTCGGCTGGCTGGTGAGTGGGGCGACGGCGGCGGCCACCTACCTGTTCCTGAGCCGGAACTTCAGCACCACGACCGAGGAGACGGCGATCGCCGCGAGTGCACGCGTGCTCTACGCAACTCTCGCCGCGCGCGAAGAACCGCTTCAATGAGCGCGCAAGAGCCCGACATCCTGAAGCCCAACGTTCTAAGGGCCCGCGATCGGCAGCTCGGTTACGGCCGGCCGATCGGGATCATGGTGCTCGAAGAGAGGATCCCGTGCCCGCCTGGAACTCCGGGAAACCCGACGACGTTCTCGTTTCCGGTCTGCTACGAGATTGCGCGAGGCGTGAGCGCGGACTCGCTCACCGATGCGAGTCATCCCGGCGGCTTGCGGTCGCTCGTCGCCGCGGGTCGCAGCTTGATCGAGCGAGGCGCCTGTGCCGTGGCAGGAGCCTGCGGTCTGATGATCGTCCACCAGCAGCCGCTCGCGCGCGCCCTTGGGGTCCCGGTGTTCACCTCCAGTCTCTTGCAATTGCCTCTCATCGCGCAGATGCTGGGTGCGGACGCCGCCGTCGGCGTCATTTGCTCGAGCGAGGCGCGCCTCGGGGCCGAGCATCTGCGCCTCGCCACGGCGGGCGCGGAAGTGTCGATCGCGCTCGCGAGCATGGAGGGTCAGCCGCATTTTCGCGCGGCAGTTTGCGATCAATCGGGCGCCCTCGATTTCGAGCGCGTACAGGCCGAGGTGGTCGAGGTCGCTCGGACGCTGGTGAGCCGGAATCGGAAGGTCGGGGCCATTCTGTTCGAATGCGTGGATCTGCCACCCTACGCATCCGCCGTTCAGCAGGCCGTGGGACTGCCGGTGTTCGACATCACGACCTTGATCGGCCATGCCTTTTCCGCCCTGGTGCGCAGACCCTTCGACGGCGTCTACTGATGGTGACACGACGGCATGCAAGCGATACCCGGTCGATGGTCCGCGCGTGCGCCGGGGCTTGAGGGGTGAGCGTGGCGCAGGCGAAAGTCAAAAGACCGCCCGCAGGCGGCCGCGCCCTCGCCGGTGAGGAACTCGCAAGCGGACTCACGCCGGAGGCACGCATCTGTCACAAGATTCACGTGGCGATCGCCGAGCATCGTTTGCTCCCGGGAGCAAGACTGGTCGAAGACCAGCTTGCCGAGATCTTCGGTGTGAGCCGGATGAGGATTCGCTCGGTGCTGCATTCGCTGGCGCGCGACAAGGTGGTGACGCTCCAGCGCAACCGGGGCGCGGTAGTCGCCCAGCCCACGGTGCGCGAGGCGCGAGAGGTCTTCGCCGCTCGTCGTCTGATCGAGGTCGCTTTGGCGCCCGAGATCGTGCGCTGCGCCGACGATCGTGCGCTCAAACGGCTGCGGGCACACATCACCAAGGAGAAACAGGGCGAGCGCAGCCACGATCGAGCCGCAGAGCTCAAGGCGTCGCACGATTTTCACACGTTGCTCGCGGAGGTCGTGGATAACCACGTCATCACGGCCTTCTTGCGCGAGCTCATGGCGCGGTCGGCACTGATCACCGCGATCTACGAACGCCCCGACGTGAGCAGCTGCTCGCATCTGGCGCACGCGCGTCTGATCCGCTATATCGAGAAGCGCGACGCCGAAGGGCTGGCGGGGGCGATGCTGCAGCATCTGCAACAGATCGAGGGCGACCTCGTGCTGTTCGAGCGCGAGAGCCCGGTCACCGATCTGAGGAGCGTCTTCGGGAGTGCATGATGGGTGACATACTCAACGATTTCGATGCCGTGCCGGTCGTTGATTTCGCGGGCATGCTGCGCGGAACACCGAACGCGAAGCAACGGGTCGCCGCCGCGCTGCGGGACGCGTGCACGAGGGTCGGCTTCTTCTACATCGCGAATCACGGCGTGCCGCAGGACCTCGTCGCCGCCATGTTTGCCCAGTGTCCGCGGTTCTTCGACCTGCCGCTGGAGCAGAAGATGCAGTGGCACGTGAAGAACTCCCCGCACTACCTCGGCTACGTCGCGATGCATGACGAGAATGCCAATCCCGAGCTCAGCAAGGGCGACCTGCACGAGGCCTTCGATTTCATCGCGGAAGACGTACGCGTCGATGGGCGGCTCTGGGAAGGGGACTTCCGCAAAGTCGGCAACCAATGGCCGACCGGACTGCCGGGCTTTCACGAGGTGATGCGGGAATACAGCATCGCGATGAGACGACTCGCGCGGCGGCTGTTCGGCGCGTTCGCGCTCGCCCTGGAGCTACTGGAGGACCACTTCACCGCGGCTTCCAGCAAGCCGATGACGCTGATCCGCATCCTGTACTATCCGAGCCAGCCAGGGCCCTTCGACGAGGCGCGAATGGGCACCGGCGCGCACACCGACCACGAATGCTTCACGGTTCTTTGTCAGGATACCGTGACCGCGCTGCAGGTTAAGAATCGGCGCGGCGCCTGGATCGACGCGCCCCCCATTCCCGGAGCGTTCGTGGTCAACATCGGTGATCTGATGGCACGCTGGACGAACGGCATCTTTGCATCGACGCCGCATCGGGTGGCGAACCTCTCGGGGCGAGCACGCTACTCCATACCGTGCTTCGTCGGTGCGAATGCCGATGCGGTGATCGAGGCACTGCCGAGCTGCGTGGGTCCGGAGAACCCGGCGAGATTTCCACCCGTCGTGGCCGGCGAATACGTATCGACGCTGATATATCATCAATTCAACGACAATCGCACGCTGCACCCGCTGAAGCAGCAGAATCTCTGAGCAGATCGGCGAGGCTCAACGCGACCACCTCGGTGGCCATGCGCAGATCCTCGAGACTCACCCGCTCATCGGCGCGATGGGCGTTCGCCTCGAGGAGCGTGCGCGGGCCGGCGCCGTAGAGCACGGTCGGAATGCCGGCGGCACTGTAGTGTCGCGCGTCGGTGTAGATGGGCACGCCGTTCGCTGGAATCGCCTCGCCGAGCACGGCTTGCGCATGATGCTGGATGGCGCGCACGAGCGGCTCCTGTGCGGCGCTCGGGGTGAGGGGCCGCGCGAGGAGAATGCGCCGAACCGAGACGCGCACCCCCGGTAGCCGTGCGGCAACCTGCTCGATCGCTCGCTGCAGCTCGCGCTCGGCCGTTTCCGGGTCCTCCTCGGGAATGATGCGCCGATCGAGGCTCAGGGTCACCACGTCCGGGACCACGTTCGTATTGATGCCGCCCTTGATGAGGCCGACGACCAACGTCGGGTGGTCGATTCCGGGGATGTGCGAATGCACCGTCCCGTACGTACGGCGCAGCGCATACAGGCCGTTCAGCAGCTCGGTGGCCGCTTCGAGGGCGTCCACGCCCGTTTCCGGGCGAGCGGCATGCGCCGAGCGGCCCTGGACACGCACCTCGAGGTGCAGGCAGCCGTTGTGCGCGATCACGATGTTGTAGCTGAAGCCCGCGCAGATCGCGTAGTCCGGATGCGTCAGCCCCTGCTGCAACAGCCAGTGCGGCCCGACGAGCCCACCGGTTTCCTCATCATAGGTAATGTGCAGCTCGACCTGGCCTGCGAGCGGACGCGCGCAGCGCTCGAGCGCCTTCAGAGCAAACGCGTAGGTCGCAATGTCCGACTTCGAGACGGCCGCTCCGCGCCCGTACAGGACGCCGGCGCGAATCTCGGCGCCGTACGGATCGGTCGTCCACCCCTCGCCGGGTGGCACGACATCGCCGTGCGCATTCAGCGCGATGATCGGGCCGGGACCGAAGCGACGCCGCACGATGAGATTGGTGGCGGTGAGCATGCCGTGGGCCTGCACGTCGTGTGCAGGGACGGGATGCTCCTCCACCGAGAAGCCGAGCTCGCGGAGGAGCATCGCCGTGCGCCGTGCATGCGGAGTACAGTCGCCCGGAGGATTATCGGACGGTGCCCGCACGAGCTCGGCGAGGAAGCGCACCTGCTCGGCGTGGAAACCGTCGACCGCGCGCCGTATCGTGTCACCCGTCATTTGCGGAGGATTCTGACTATTGGGCAGGCGAGGAGGCAAGTATCATGCGAAGCGACACCCGGGTGATTCGTAGATGACCGACCCATACCCGCGAGACCTGGTCGGCTATGGCGCACATCCGCCGGATCCGCGCTGGCCCGGCAATGCGCGTATTGCCGTCCAATTCGTGCTCAATTTCGAGGAGGGCGGAGAGGCCTCCCCCCTGCACGGGGATGCGCACGCGGAAAGCTACCTGCACGAGGTCGTCGGTACGCCGCCGCTCGTCGGCGCGCGCAACTTGCAGGTCGAGTCGGTGTACGAGTACGGCAGCCGCGCCGGCGTGTGGCGCGTGCTGCGACTCGCGCGCGAGTTCGACATTCCGCTCACGATTTTTGCGGTGGGGATGGCGCTCGAGCGCCATCCGGACGTGGCGCGCGCGCTCGCGCAGGCCGGACACGAGATCGCCTCGCACGGCTGGCGCTGGATCGACTACCACGCGATTCCCGAGGCTGAGGAGCGCGCGGACATGCGGCGAGCGATCCACGTGATCGAGCAGCTGACCGGGTCGCGCCCCCTCGGCTGGTACACCGGACGGTTGAGCGCGAATACCCGCCGGCTCGTCGTGGAGGAGGGGGGATTCCTCTACGACGCCGATGCCTACAACGACGATTTGCCGTACTGGGTGCTCGAGAGCGGCAAGCCCCATCTGGTCGTGCCGTACACGCTCGACGTGAACGACATGAAGTTCGGGACGGCGCAGGGCTTCAGTCAGGGCGATGACTTCTTCGGCTACGCGCGCGACGCCTTCGATGCGCTGTATGCCGAAGGACGTGCGGCGCCGAAGATGATGTCCGTGGGACTGCACGCGCGGCTCGTCGGCCGGCCGGGACGAATCGGCGCGCTGCGCCGTTTGTTCCGGCACGTGCGCTCCCACCCGAACGTCTGGGTCTGCCGGCGAATCGAGCTTGCCCGGCATTGGATCGCGCATCACCCGTTTGATACGGGCGAGGCGCGACCCTAAGAGCGGAACAGCCGAGAATACTGGGTCTCGTGCAGCGCGCTCGCGAAGCTCTGGCTCCAGGCGCCGGTCGCGATCTCCTCTTCCGCCAGCACGTCCGCCCGCGCGACGATCGATGGCATCGCGGCGATCAGGCGTCCGAGCAACCGCTGGCCCGCGGACTGTCCGAGCGGCACGAGTTTCACGGCCGCGAGCATCTGATTCTCGCTCCATGCCCACAGGTAACCGGTCAGGGTCGCCGTCGCCGGAATGTGCCAGTGCACGGCCGCGAGGCTGAAGAGCGTCGCAAACGCCGCATCGGTGTGCAGCCAACGCTCGGCGTGGACGGATTCGAGCTCACACAGCACGCGCGCCAACGCCTGACCCAGGTGCCGTTCCTCGGCGCGCAGCTCGGCCGTGTCGCGCGCGGCCAAGAGCCTGGCATTCCAGTGCGCCACGCGGATCTCGTCCTGATGCATCCACGCCGAATGCAGGCGCGCGAGGATGGGCAGATCGAGCGTGCCGACCGCGCACCGAGACACACCGCTCAGCCACTCGTACGCCGTCGCCTCGTCGAAAACCCAGCCCGCGTGCACCGCGAGCTCGAGGCCCTGCGAGTAGGCGTAGGCGCCGACCGGGAGCGCCGGACTCACGAGCTGGCACAAGCGCAGCAGCGCCTGCGGAGCGGCGTGCGTCCAGTCACCCGTGATGGTGCTTGCCACCGCTCCCGTCGCTCCCCTCGCTTCCGTGCGCGTGATAGGCGCCGGCCTCCGGCTCGAACGGGGCGTAGTCGACGCAGACCCGCAGCCCGAGTCCTCGAACCATGTCGTCGAGCACGTGATCGTGTCCGTAGCGGACCCAGTCGACACCGATCTGCAGGGGAACGTGCCGGTTGCCGAGGTGATAGGCGGCGCGCATCAGCTGCGCACGGTCGTCCCCGCGAACGGTCGAGACCTGCTCATCCGCGGCCGCAATGTCAATGACGCGGCCATCGGGCGCGAGGAGCTGATCGCCGCCGCGCAGGATCTCGCCGCGCGGCAGCTGCACACCGACGGTCTCGCGGGTCTCGAGGTGAGCCCGGAAGCGGCTGCGACTGCGCACATCGAACGGTAGCACCAAGCGGCCGGTCGCGGCGCGGCGCTCGCCGACGAGGCGCTGCGACAGAATCAGCATGGCATCAGAAGAGAAAGTAGCGCTGTGCCAGCGGCAGCTCGCGCGCCGGCTCGCAGGTGAGCAGCAGGCCGTCGGCGCGCACCTCGTAGGTTTGCGGGTCCACCTCGATCTGCGGCAGATAGTCGTTCAGGACGAGATCGCGCTTGCCGAGCGCGCGCGTCTTGCCGACGGCGACCAGCCGCTTGCGCAGCTGGAGGCGATCGCCGATACCCGCATCGAACGCCGCGCGGGACACGAAGCTTACCGCGCAGTGCGCGCGCGCTCCGCCGAGCGCCCCGAACATCGCCCGATAATGCACCGGCTGGGGCGTTGGGATCGAGGCGTTCGGATCGCCCATGGGGGCGGCCACGATCATGCCTCCCTTGATGACGAGCGCCGGCTTCACGGCGAAGAAGGCCGGCCGCCACAGCACGAGGTCGGCGAGCTTGCCGACCTCGATCGACCCGACTTCGTGGGCGATGCCGTGTGTGATCGCGGGATTGATCGTGTACTTGGCGACGTAGCGGCGCGCGCGGAAGTTGTCGTGGCGCTGCGTGTCGTGCGGCAGCGGCCCGCGCTGCACTTTCATCTTGTGCGCCGTCTGCCAGCTGCGAGTGATGACTTCCCCCACGCGTCCCATCGCCTGCGAGTCGGAGGAGATCATCGAGAACGCGCCGAGGTCGTGCAGGATGTCCTCGGCGGCGATGGTCTCGCGGCGGATGCGCGATTCGGCGAACGCCACATCCTCCGGAATGCCGGGATCGAGGTGGTGGCAGACCATGAGCATATCGAGATGCTCATCGATCGTATTGTGCGTGTAGGGCCGGGTGGGATTGGTCGATGACGGCAGGACGTGCGGCACGCCGCAGGCCTTGATGATGTCCGGCGCGTGTCCGCCGCCCGCGCCCTCCGTGTGGTACGTGTGAATCGCGCGATCTTTGAAGGCCGCGAGCGTGTCTTCCACGAACCCGCTCTCGTTCAGCGTGTCCGTGTGGATCGCGACCTGCACGTCGTAGCGCTCCGCGACCGTGAGGCAGTTGTCGATCGCCGCCGGCGTCGTGCCCCAGTCCTCGTGGAGCTTCAGTCCGATCGCGCCGGCCTCGATCTGCTCCTCGAGCGCGCGCGGAAGACTCGCGTTGCCTTTTCCGAGCAGGCCGAAGTTGATCGGGAGATCCTCGAGCGCCTGATACATGCGGGCCAGGTGCCAGGGGCCGGGCGTGCAGGTCGTCGCATTGGTGCCGGTCGCCGGGCCCGTACCGCCCCCGATCATCGTGGTCACGCCGCTCATGAGCGCGTGCTCCACCTGCTGGGGGCAGATGAAATGAATGTGCGCATCGATCGCGCCGGCCGTCATGATGAGGCCTTCGCCGGCGATGGCCTCCGTGGCCGCGCCGATCACGATGTCGACGCCAGGCTGGATGTCCGGATTGCCCGCCTTGCCGATGGCGGCAATGCGCCCGTCCTTGATGCCCACGTCGGCCTTGACGATTCCCCAGTGATCGAGCAGCAGCACGTTCGTGATCACCGTGTCGGCGACCGCATCGTGAGTGCGCTGGCTCTGCCCCATCCCATCGCGAATCACCTTGCCGCCGCCGAACGTGACCTCCTCTCCGTAGATCGTGTGGTCGCGCTCCACCTCGATCCAAAGATCGGTATCGCCGAGGCGCACGCGATCCCCGACCGTGGGGCCGTACCTCTCGGCATAGGCACGCCGGGCGATGCGACTCACGGCAGCGGCCCCATGATGAGACCCCGAAAGCCGTACACGATGCGGGCGCCGTCGAGTGCGACCAGCTCGACATCGCGTTGCTGGCCGGGCTCGAAGCGCACCGCAGTGCCCGCCGGAATGTTGAGCCGGAAGCCGCGCGCCTGCTCGCGGTCGAATACCAGCGCGCGATTGGTCTCGTAGAAGTGATAGTGCGACCCCACCTGAATGGGTCGGTCGCCGGTGTTCGCCACGGTCAGGCTGCGTGTCGTGCGCCCCGCGTTGAGCTCGAGGTCGCCTGCAGCGGTCTGTATCTCGCCCGGTATCATCGCTTGCGACTCCTCTGGCTGGGTCACGGGATCGGCTCATGGACCGTGACGAGCTTCGTGCCGTCGGTGAAGGTCGCCTCGACCTGCACCTCGGTGATCATCTCCGGCACGCCTTCCATCACGTCCTCCCGGCGCAACAGCGTCGCGCCATAGCTCATGAGCTCCGCGACCGAGCGCCCCTCGCGCGCCCCTTCCAGAATGGCGCCGGAGATATAGGCGACCGCTTCGGGGTAGTTGAGCTTCAGGCCACGCGCCTTGCGGCGCTCCGCGAGCAGTGCGGCCGTGAACAGCAGCAGCTTGTCTTTCTCTCGAGGTGTCAGTTCCACGGCGAGACCTCAGGTCGCCCAGATGCGGGGTCGGTGCGGAGGGCGACCGAGCAAGGATGAGCGTAGCGCGCACCACACATCGATGAAGGCCGCGCGCAGCCGATCGGCGCGGCGAGCACGGCCTCGGCCACACAGTACGCGATCGACGAGCGTCCACGCTAGCGTCACGCCGGCCGCCGACCACGATTCGCTCGCGCCGCGGGCCTGATCGAGCTCGGCGGCGCGAGCCGGGTAAGCGAGCCAGCTGCCGAACGCCGGATATCCGGCAAGCCCCCAGCGCGCATTGGCCGACTCTCCATCGAAGCGCATCTGCTCGAGCAGCAGGGCGCGCCCGGCGTGCCGCAGCTCGATTCCCTGGCGCACGCGGCCGTGCTCGAAACCTCGAGCCTGGGCGGGTAGTCCGAGGCAGGCGATCTCCCATCCGATGAAGCGCGATTCGCCCGTCAGGTCCACGCGGGTATGGAGCTGCGCGACCGCTGAGGGGTAGTAGAGGTTCTCGAAGGGCAGCCACTCGAGCTCCCCATCGTCGAGCTCGAATGTTTGGCTCAAGCAGCCGGCACGCGCCGCGTCCGGGCTGCGATAGAACTTGCCCGCCGCGGCACTCGTCAGCAATACGCGAGCGTTCGGCGCGACGCGCACGATGAGCGAGAGCTCATCGCCGCTCACGACCCCACCCGGTGGGTGGATGATGTACGCGTGACAGGGTCCGGCCGTCGAGAGCTCGGGCTGGAAGGCGCGCTGCACGAGCAACGGTCCCTGGTGAGAGCGTCGCGCGAGAATCGTGCGCTCTCCCGTGTGCTCGAACTCGAGCTCGAGGCGCGCCCGCCAGGCGTCGTGCGCGTGACCGGGGCCCAATCAGTCCGCGTCCGACCCGTCGAGCAACCCCTCGCGCAGGATGAAGCCGACGACTTCTTCGAGCCCGTGACCCGTCTTGAGGTTTGTGAACACGAACGGACGCTCGCCACGCATGTGTCGGGCGTCGCGCTCCATCACATCGAGGGACGCGCCGACGTGGGGCGCGAGGTCGATCTTGTTGATGATCAACAGGTCGGACTTCGTGATGCCGGGCCCCCCCTTGCGAGGAATCTTGTCGCCCGCGGCCACATCGATCACGTACAGCGTGAGGTCCGAGAGCTCCGGACTGAACGTCGCGGCCAGATTGTCGCCACCGCTCTCGACGATGATCATGTCGAGCCCGTCGAACCGCCTCATCAGGCCATCGATTGCGGCGAGGTTGACGGAGGCGTCCTCGCGGATCGCCGTGTGCGGACACCCGCCGGTCTCGACACCGCAGATGCGCTCGGGCGGCAGCGCCTGGCTGCGCACCAGGAACTCCGCGTCCTCACGCGTATAGATGTCGTTCGTGACGACCGCAATCTCCAGACGGTCGCGCAGACGCTTGCAGAGCGCGTCGACCAGAGCCGTCTTGCCGGAGCCGACGGGGCCGCCGATCCCCACACGCAAGACATCGTCAGATCGGGTGGGAGGCGTGGTCATGGGGTCAAAACCTCGGTGTGCAGGCGTTATCCTAACGGGCGGGCCTTCGGTCGTCCAAAGACTCGCCCGCACGCTCAGGCTCACAATACGAAGCGAGGCGAGGCCACGCGCCGAGGTGACGTTGACATGGCCGCGGGGCGGCCGGTAGGCTCGCGATGAAAACGATTGCACCGACCTGAACGCGGCATGTCCGGCCCACAGGCGCGCACGGCGCGTGATCCGTGGAGCCATTCGATCGAAAGAGGGGAGCTCGCCGTGGACCTGCATTTTGAGCGACTTCTGCATCGCCTGGGCGGCCGTGCCTGCACCGTCATCCCGGTCGCGATCCTCGCGGCGTCGGCGGGGCACACCGCGATGGCCGCCGGCTCGATGCAGGCGAGCGTCGACGGGGGCGTCGTGCAGGGCGCGATCGAGAATGGCGTGCTCGCATTCAAAGGAATCCCGCTCGCGTCACCGCCGAGCGGGCCGCGGCGCTGGCGGCCGCCCCAGCCGGTCGAGAGCTGGCAGGGCGTGCGCCCCGCCACCCGCTACGGTGCGGACTGCATGCAGGTGCCGTTTCCCGGCGATGCGGCTCCGCTCGGAGTCACGCCGCAGGAAGACTGCCTCTACCTCAACGTTTGGCGTCCCGTGCACGCCTCCTCGCACAAGCTTCCGGTGATGGTGTGGATTTATGGCGGGGGATTCGTGAACGGCGGCAGCTCGCCTTCGGTCTACGACGGCAGCGAGTTCGCGCGCGAGGGGATCGTGCTCGTCAGCTTCAACTACCGCCTCGGTAACTTCGGGTTCTTTGCACACCCCGCGCTGACGGCCGAGCAACCGGCAGGCCCCTTCGGCAATTACGCCTTCATGGACCAGATCGCCGCGCTCCAATGGGTGAGGCGCAACATCGCACACTTCGACGGTGATCCCGCGAACGTGACGCTCTTCGGCGAGTCGGCCGGCGGCATGTCGGTGCACGTGCTGCTCACATCGCCCCTGGCGACAGGGCTCTTCCGCAAGGCGATCGTCGAATCGGGCGGCGGCCGGAGCGGGCTGCTCGGGACGCGCCCGCTCTCGGGGGGGCCGGATTCCGCCGCATCGATCGGCCTTGCCCTCGCCAGGCGATTCGGCATCGAAGGCGAGGGCCCGGAGGCCCTCGAGGCGCTGCGCGCGATTCCTGCCGGCAAGCTCGTCAGCGGTCTGAACATGGCGACGATGGGCGGCAACCACACGTATGTCGGGGGTCCGATCCTCGATGGCCGCTTGTATCTCGGGGCACCGACGGACCTGTACGCCGCGGGCCAAGGGGTGCGGGTCCCGGTCATGATCGGGGCCAACAGCATGGACATCGGCTTCCTGCCCGCGAAGACGCTCGACGATCTCTACGCACAGTTCGGCCCCGATGCCGCCGAGGCGCGCCGGGTCTACGCCGCACCCCCGGGGACCGATGTGCGCGCGCTTGCGTTCAAAGCCGGCGGCGACCAGATGATGATCGAGCCCGCCCGCGCCATTGCACGGCTGCTCTCGGCACGCGGCCAGCCGGTCTACGAGTTCCGTTTCTCGTACGTTGCCGAAGCACTGCGCAAGACGACCCCGGGTGCGCCCCATGCCACCGAGATTCCGTACGTGTTCGACACGGTCGCCGCGCGCTACGGGAAGGATCTCACGGCCGCGGACGAGGCTGTCGCGCGCACCGTGCACCGCTACTGGGTGGCCTTCGCGCGCGAGGGCATCCCGCGGGTCCGCGGCGAGCCGCGCTGGCCCGCATATCACGCGGATACGGACCTCATCATGAACTTCACCGATCATGGACCGGTCGCGGGCCCCGATCCCTGGAAGGAGCGGCTCGATCTCGCGGAGCGTGCCAACGTTCGACGAGAGAGCGCCGCGCCGCATCACCATCCGGCGACCGCGGACCGGCATTGATGGGCGCCAGCGGTCGGACGTATCGCGTGCCGCTCGCTGTCCGGTCAGCACGTCGTGCGCTCATCCTCACGCTCGCGCTGTCGGCCGCGGGGATCCGCCCCGATGCGCAGGCGGCTCCCGAAGGCGCCCGCGCTGCTTCGGGCGAGGGCGCACCTGGCCCCGCCGCGCCGCTCTACAAGGACCCTCGTGCGCCGCTCGAGGCGCGCGTCGATGATCTGCTCGCCCGGATGACGCTCGCGGAGAAAGTCTCCCTCATGGCGGGCGGGACTTCCTTCGCCACACAACCCATTGCGCGACTCGATGTGCCGGCCGTGCATTTCTCCGACGGACCGAACGGCGTGCGCTCGAACAGCGATCGCGCGGCGACCGTATTTCCGACGGGCTCTGCGCTCGCGGCGACGTGGAATCCCGCGGTGGTCGAGGACGTGGGCAAGGCGATCGGCCGCGAGGCGCTCGCGCTCGGCGTGCAAGTGATGCTCGGGCCGGATGTGAATATCCAGCGCTGGCCGCTCGCGGGGCGGAATTTCGAGGATTACTCGGAGGACCCGTACCTTGCCGGCACGCTCGGCTCGGCCTGGGTGCGGGGTGTTCAAAGCGAAGGTGTGGGTACCTCCGTCAAACACTTCGTCGCCAACGAGCAGGAGCTCGAGCGCTCGCGCGTCAGCTCCAATGTCGATGAGCGCACGCTGCGGGAGATTTACCTCCTGCCGTTCGAGATGATCGTGAAGCGCGCGCGGCCCTGGACGGTCATGGCGGCCTACAACCGCGTCAACGGAATCTACATGACCGAGAACCGGCGCCTGATCCACGACGTGCTGCAGGGCGAATGGGGCTTCGACGGCGTGCTGATGTCGGACTGGGGCGCGGTACACACGACGCTCGCCGCGAATTCCGGCCTCGATCTGGAGATGCCGGGGCCGCCGCAGTACTTCGGCGCGCGGCTCGGTCAGGCCGTGCAGAACTGGCAGGTCGAGCAGAGCCTCATCGAGGATGCCGCTCGGCGCATGCTCCGCATGGTGATCCGCTCGGGCGTGCTCGATGGGCGGCCGCGGCCGAGCGGCGAGCTCCAAAGCGCTCGCAACCGCGCGGCCGCATTGGAGGCCGCGAGCGAGGCGATCACCCTGCTCAAGAACGATCGCGGCCTGTTGCCGCTCGATCCCTCACGAGTGCATACGGTCGCCGTCATCGGGCCGAACGCGGACGTGCCGCTCTACGAAGGCGGAGGCAGCGCGAACGTCATTCCCTCGCGAATCGACACCCCGCTTCAGGCCTTGCGGCATCTGGCCGGCCGAAGGCTCGACATCCGCTACGCGCGCGGGGTCGACAACGATCCGGTTCCCCCGCCCGCCGATCCGCGCCTCATGAGCCCGACGGCCGGGCGCAGCGAGCCCGGACTCGCGTTCGCGTACTACACGAATACAACGTTCGGGGGCCGGCCTGCGCGCACCGGCGTCGAGACCTATTTCAACAAAGTCCTGACCGCCGGAGATTCGAGACAGATATCCGCGCGCTGGGAAGGCTATCTCTGGCCGCCGGTGAGCGGCGAATACGAGTTCACTCTGAGCGCGATCGGCACTGCCTCGCTCTATGTGGACGGCCGTGAGGTGATCGGAGCGCACCGCGGCACGGCGCTGGCGCCGGGGTCGGATTTTGGCGCGCCCCCGCGCCTCGCGCCGCTCACGCTGAGCGCAGGCCGATCCTATCGCGTTCGCATCGACTACGTGAGCGCGCCGATCGCCTTCCATTCGCTGCAATTCGGGATGCGGGTGCCGGCGGGGACCCTCGAGGCGGCGGTCAAAGCGGCCACGGGCGCCGACGCCGCGATCGTCTTCGTCGGCTCCTCCCGGCTCTCGGAGACCGAAGGTCGGGATCGCAAGAGCATGGAGCTCGAAGGCCGGCAGAACGAGCTGGTGCGGGCCGTGCTCGCCGCGAATCCCAACACGATCGTCGTGCTGAACAACGGCGCGCCGTACGCGCTTCCGTGGGCGGACGCCGTGCCCGCGATCCTCGAGGGTTTCCTCGCCGGGGAAGAGGGCCCGCAGGCGCTCGCGCGCGTCCTGCTCGGTGAGGTGAACCCTTCCGGGAAGCTTCCATTCAGCTTTCCCAAACGGCTGCAAGACAGTCCGGCCTATCTCTACTACTCGGCAGGACGCGATGCGGATTACGGCGAGGGGGTGTTCGTCGGCTATCGCTATTACGACAAGCGGGAGATCGAGCCCCGCTTTGCCTTCGGCCACGGCCTCTCCTACACCACATTTCAGTACAGCGATCTTCAGGTGCCCACCGCTATCACGAACGGAGGAGCGGTGCCCGTCTCGCTGGAGGTGAGGAACACCGGCTCGCGTGCGGGAGAGGAAACGGTCGAGCTCTACGTCGGGGACGAGGCGACGACCGCCGTGGTCCGACCCGTCAAGGAGCTCAAGGGATTCCGCAAGGTGAGTCTCGCGCCGGGCGAGCAGACGACCGTGCGGTTTACGCTCTCGCCCCGCGATCTTTCCTACTACGACGTGACACGCCACGACTGGACGGCAACGCCGGGGATGCATCGCATCTTCGTCGGCAGCTCCTCGCGCGACATTCGACTGCAGCAGGACTTCCGGTGGGCTCTTTCCCCCGGCGAGCGATGACTGAGATCGGGCGGCGCTGCGCGACTGGGCGCTGCGCGACTGGGCGCCGCGCTACTTGTGCCGCCTGAGCTTCGACCGGCCTCGCGGAGGGGCCGTGCTCTCGCGAATGATGAGCCGTGTCGGCAGCACCACCTCGTGAGCGACCGCGCGTCCTTCGAGCTGGTCGATCAGCTCGAGGGCTGCGCGCCGGCCGAGCTCGTGTCGCGGAATGTGCACCGTCGTGAGAGGAGGGTTGTAGTAGGCCGCCATGTTCTGATCGTCGAAGCCGACAATCGAGAGGTCCCCGGGCACCGAGAGGCCTACCTTGTGGAGCGCAAGAATGGCACCGAAGGCCATCTCATCGTTGCCGCACAGCACCGCCGTCGGAGGCTCAGCGAGCTTCAGCAACTGCTCCATGCCGGCGGCGCCGGACTGCATCGAGAAGTCGCCCTGGTGAAGGAGCTCAGGCGGCGCCGGCAGCCTCGAGCTCGCGAGCGCATCGCGATATCCCGCCAGGCGTCGGGCCGTGCTGGGGGCGTGGCGGGAGCCGGCAATGTGGGCGATTCGACGATGACCCAGCTCGATGAGATGCCGGGTGGCCTCGGATGCACCGGCGTGGTGATCCGTCCGGATGACCGGCAACGAGCGATCGGGCAGCCGCTCGAGTACGGTGACCATCGGAGGGAGGGGGCGCTTGCCCGGGCCATAGGCCGCGGGAACGAGTCCGGTGAGCAGGATGATGCCGTCCGCGCGTCCGGTTGCGACCTGATCGAAGCAGGCCTGCTCCCGCTCGGCATCGCCATGACTGCAACCGAGCAGGAGCGAGAATTCCGCCGCGGTCGTCACTTCCTCCGCGCCCGCAAAGATCTCGAGGAAGAAGGGGCTGAGCGTCGGCACCACGAGCAGAATGGCGCGCGTCTTTCCCCGGCGCAACCCACGCGCGAGCGCGTTCGGGCGGTAGCCCAAGCGATCGACGACGGTCATGACGCGCTCCCGGGTCTCACGCCGCAGCAACTCGGGGCGCGTTAGCGCGCGCGACACGGTGGCCACGGAGATGCCGAGCTCCCGCGCGACGTCCTTGATCGTCGCCGCGGCGGGCGCACTGCGCGAGATACGTGTTCTCATCGCGCCACGCTAGAACAAGCCCGGCTCGCCGCCCATCGCAAGAAACTGCCTCACGGCCAGCGCCTGGAAGTCGCGCTCACTCATCGCCCCATGGGTGGGGGAAAAGAGGGAGTCCTCGCCGGTCGCAATCATCGCCGAGCCTCGTTGCGGTGGGAGGGGTGAACGGCGCCGAAATTATGCAAACGTTTCCATTGCGGAGTAAACCCGCGACAGCGTTCGTGGCACCTCCTCGCGCGCGGCGCGGTGCGGCTGGCGTGACGGTCGATCCGGTTCCTCGTCGAGAGCGATCTGGCGTGGGATACACGTTTAATTTCGGGCACCCCCTCGCCTGGGCGCTGCTCATCCTGATCGCAACGATCCCGTTGCTCGGCCGCGTACTCTAGGGTCGCGAGCCACGCCGGGGACTCGCGCCGGGTACGCGGTCGGCGGGACCTCCCAGCCGGGGTCGTTGCTCGGTGGCGGGGCGATTGCGCAGATGCGCGGGCGAATGAGCGCCATTCCGGCGTATCCTCAAGGCATCACGCCGGGGCATTGATAGTGCGATTCGTACCGCTGGTCTTTGCAAATCTGAGGCGCCGCCCGCTGCGGACGCTCTTCACGCTGTTCTCCATCACGGTCGCCTTTCTTCTTTACGGCCTGCTCGCGGCCGTCAAGAACGGATTCGAGGCGAATGTCGCGCTGGCCGGCGCCGACCGGCTCATCACGATGAACAAGACCTCCATCGTGCAGCCGCTCCCCGTGAGCTACCAGGCACGCATCGAGCAGATCCCCGGGGTGACGCTCGTCACGCACTCGACCTGGTTTGGCGGCCGCTACCAGGACGATCGCACGGTCCTCATCATGTATCCGGTCGAGCCCGAGACCTACCTCACGATGTATCCGGAGTACCTGCTCTCGGCGACCGAGCGGGCGGGCTGGCTGCACGACCGGCGCGGGATGATCGTCGGGCGTGGGCTCGCCCGAACCTACGGCTGGAAAGTGGGCGATCACGTTCCGATCCGCTCGGAGATCTACCGTCACGCCGATGGAAGCGACACCTGGGATTTCATCGTCGAGGGCATCTACGACAACAAGGACCCCTCGGGCGATGTGAGCAGCATCTTCTTCCACTACGACTACTTCGATGAGGGTCGCATCGCCGACAAGGGCACCATCGGCTGGTACATCGTCCGCATTGCAGATCCCGACAGGGCGGCGCCGATCGCGGGGGCGATCGATGCGAAGTTCTCGAACTCAGCGGCCGAGACCAAGACGGGGACCGAGAAGGCGTTCGTGCAGAGCTTCGCCGCCCAGACCGGCGATATCGGCGCGATCGTCGTCGCGATCGGAGCCGCGGTCTTTTTCACGATGCTCCTCGTCAGCGCCAACACGATGGCGCAGTCGGTGCGCGAGCGTACCCACGAGCTCGCCGTCTTGAAGACACTCGGGTTTGGCGACGCCACCGTGATGGCGCTCGTTCTGGGCGAATCGATCCTGATCACCGTCGTCGGCGGGGCGCTCGGAATCCTGCTCGCGACGGCCGCGGTGAGCCGCATCGGCGAGACGCTCCGCGCCTACATCTCCGCCTTTCTGATCACACCCGGCGCCGCTGCGCTCGGTGTCACCCTGATGCTCACGCTCGGGATCGCCGCCGGCGCCATACCGGCGGGGCGGGCCATGCGTCTGCAGATCGCTCAGGCGCTCGGCCGGCACTAGGGAGCGTGTCGGAGTCATGATTCCCCTAGAGGTGCAGCTTCCCGGGACGCAGGGTCAGTGAGCGCGCTCGGCGAGATCGCCGGCGTCACCGCGATGAATTTGCGGGCGGTCCCGCAACGCGCGTCGGCCTCCGCGGTGGCAGTCGTCGGCATCGCGGGCGTCGTCCTCATCATCGTCGCGGTCCTCTCCGTCGCCCAGGGGTTCCGGCGCACGCTCGAGCTCGCGGGCTCCGACCGCGTTGCGATCGTGCTGCGCGGCAATTCCACCGCCGAGATGGAGAGCCTCTTCCAGGAGGATCAGGTGCGGATCATCGAAGGGACGCCCGGTATCGCCAGAGGGGCGCACGGACCGGTCGTCTCGGCCGAGCTATTCACGACCGCCGATCAGCCCAAGCGCTCGACCGGAGGCCCGGCGAACGCACCGCTCCGCGGCATCGAGCCGGGGGGCGTGCTCACGCGCGAGCACTTCCAGCTCGTCGCGGGCCGGATGTTCACTCCGGGGCGCTACGAGGTGATCGTCGGAAGACAAGCCGCACACACGCTGAGCGGTCTCGACGTCGGACGCACCGCCCACTGGGGCAACATCGACTGGCAGGTCGTTGGGCAGTTCTCCGACGGTGGCAGCGTCGCCGAGTCGGAAGTGTGGACCGACGCGCGAGTGCTTCAAGGAGCCTATTCGCGCGGAGATTCCTTCCAGACGGTGCGCGTGCTCCTGCCCTCGGCCGCGAGCTTCGCGAGCTTCAAAGACGAGCTCACACATGATCCGCGACTCGATGTCAGCGTCTACACCGAGCGGCAGTTCTACGCGGAGCAGGCCAGCATGATCGCGGCCGTGGTGCGCGGCGCCGGCACGGTGCTCGCGCTTCTGATGGGGGTCGGGGCCGTCTTTGGCGCGCTCAACACCATGTATTCCGCGGTCGCGGCCCGCAGCACGGAGATCGCGACCCTGCGCGCGCTCGGGTTCGGGGCGAGTGCGGTCGTCATCTCGGTGATCGTCGAGGCGCTGCTGCTTGCGTTGATCGGGGGTGCGCTCGGCGCTGCGGGCGCCTACCTCGCGTTCGATGGCTTCGAGACCTCGACGCTCAACTATGCGAGCTTCAGTCAGGTGAGCTTCGCGTTCGCGGTCACGCCGGCGCTCATTGCCGGCGGTGTCGGCTATGCGCTGCTCCTCGGCTTCGTCGGAGGCCTCTTTCCGGCCATCCGTGCGGCGCGGCTGCCGATCATCGAGGGGCTGCGCGAAGGGTGAGCTCAGGAACCCGCGCGGGTGCCTCGCCCCGGCGGCTCGGCGTCGCTCATGTAGCGGCGCTCGCCACTTTGGGGATCGTAGAGCACCTCCACGGTCTTGCCCGTCTGCGGGTCCTCGAAGCGCTCGCCCGTCGGCTCCCAGCGCGCACCCGGTCGGACCTCGTTCGTGCGATAGCGCCAGCGCTCGAAAACCGTTCCGAGCACGATGATGACCCCGAGCCCGAGCGCATACGCGCCGGGCGCCGGCAAACCCGCGAAGAGGAGGACCGCCCCTGCGAGCGCAACTGCGCCCGCGCCCACGAGCAGCGCCGCGCGCAGCATCCTCAGTCGGCCTTCTCGAGCACGACGGCGGTGCCGTAGGCGACGATCTCGCTCATCGTCTGGCCGATCTCGGCGGAATCGAATCGCATCATCACGATCGCGTTCGCGTGCATGAGGGTTGCGTTCTTCACCATGCGATCGACCGCGTGACGGCGCGCTTCTTCCAGGAGCTGGGTGTACTCGGTGATCTCACCGCCCGCAAGCGAGCGAAGCCCCGCCATGATGTTGCCACCGAGGCCACGGCTTCGCACGACGACGCCGAAGACCTGGCCCTTCATCTCGCGCACCCGGTAGCCCGGGACGTTCTCGGTCGTGACGACGAGCATGAAAACTCCCTGCCGCATAAGCGGGTCCGGATATTCCGGAAGCGCACGAATTCTACCATCGGCCGGGACTCACGCGAGGTCGAAGCGATCCAGATTCATCACCTTGCTCCATGCCGCGACGAAGTCGCCGACGAACTTCCGCTCCGCATCGGCACTCGCGTAGACCTCGGCCAGAGCTCGCAGCTGCGAGCTCGAACCGAAGACGAGATCGATGCGCGTGGCGGTCCATTTGAGCTCGCCGGTCGTGCGATCGCGTCCTTCAAATACATCCTTGGCCTCCGAGACGGCCTGCCACTCCGTACCCATCGCGAGCAGGTTCTTGAAGAAGTCGTTCGTCAGCACCTCGGGTCGCCGCGTGAAGACGCCATGCTGGGACTGTCCGACGTTGGCATTCAACACGCGCAAGCCACCGACGAGAACCGTCATCTCCGGCGCGCTCAGCGTGAGCAGCTGGGCCTTATCGATCAGCAGCGCCTCGGGCGGTACCGAGGAGTGGGTTTTCTGGTAGTTGCGGAAACCGTCCGCGACGGGTTCGAGGACGGCGAAGGACTCCACGTCGGTCTGCTCCTGCGAGGCGTCCATCCGTCCCGGCGTGAACGGCACCGTGATCGTGTGACCGGCATGGCTCGCCGCGCGCTCGATGCCCGCGCAGCCGGCGAGCACGATCAGGTCGGCGAGCGAGATTCTTTTGCCGCCGGTCTGCGCGGCATTGAATTCCTTGCGAATGCGCTCCAGCGTCTCGAGTACTCCCGCGAGCTGCGCAGGCTGATTCACCTCCCAGTCCCTCTGCGGCGCGAGACGGATCCGCGCGCCGTTCGCGCCGCCGCGCTTGTCGGAACCCCGGAACGTGGCTGCCGCCGCCCACGCGGTGCCAACCAGCCGTGAGACCGTCAGGCCCGAAGCCAGGATCTTCGCCTTGAGGGCGGTCAGGTCTTTTGCATCCACGAGCTCGTGATCGACCGCAGGGATCGGGTCCTGCCAGATCAGATCCTCCGCCGGGACCTCCGGGCCGAGGTAGCGCGCGCGGGGGCCCATATCACGATGCGTGAGCTTGAACCAAGCTCGGGCGAACGCCTCCGCGAGCTGATCCGGATGGGCCAGGAAGCGCCGCGCGATTTTTTCGTAGGCGGGATCGAACCGCAAAGACAGGTCCGTCGTGAGCATGGTCGGTCCGCGGCGCTTGGACTTGTCGTGGGCATCGGGGATCGTACCGGCGCCCGCGCCGTTCTTCGGTCGCCACTGATGAGCACCGGCCGGGCTCTTCGTCAGCTCCCATTCGTAGCTGAACAGGTTGCGCAAGAAGTCGTTGCCCCAGCGCGTCGGTGTGCTCGTCCAGGTGACTTCGAGGCCGCTCGTGATCGCATCACCGCCCTTGCCCGTTCCAAAGCTGCTCTTCCAGCCGAGACCCTGCGCCTCGAGCTCGCTCGCCTCCGGATCGGCCCCCACATGTGAGGCTGGCCCGGCGCCGTGGGTTTTGCCGAAGCTGTGTCCGCCAGCGATCAGTGCGACCGTCTCCTCGTCATTCATCGCCATGCGGCCAAAGGTCTCGCGAATGTCCCGGGCCGCCGCAATCGGATCCGGGTTGCCATCCGGGCCTTCCGGATTGACATAGATGAGACCCATCTGCACGGCCGCGAGCGGGTTCTCGAGGGCGCGCTGACCGGAATATCGCTTGCCGGCACCCAGCCAGGTCGTTTCGCTGCCCCAGTAAACGTCCTGGTCCGGCTCCCACACATCCGCACGACCGCCGCCAAAACCGAAGGTCTTGAATCCCATCGTCTCGAGGGCGACGTTTCCGGCGAGGATCATCAGGTCGGCCCAGGAGATCTTCCGGCCGTACTTCTGTTTGATCGGCCAGAGGAGGCGACGCGCCTTATCGAGGCTGACGTTGTCCGGCCAGCTGTTGAGCGGTGCAAAGCGCTGCTGACCTCTGCCGCCGCCGCCGCGGCCGTCACCGGTACGATAGGTGCCGGCGCTGTGCCAGGCCATGCGGATGAACAACGGACCGTAGTGACCGAAATCCGCCGGCCACCAGTCCTGCGAGTCGGTCATCAGAGCCGCGAGATCCTTCTTGAGCGCCGCCAGATCGAGGGTCTTGAACTCGCGCGCGTAGTTGAAATCCTCGCCCATCGGATTCGACTTGGCGGAATGCTGATGCAGCAGGTCGAGGCGCAACTGACGCGGCCACCAGTCGCGATTTGACGTACCGCCGCCGGGGCTATGAGGAAAAGGGCACTGTCCTGCGGTGGGTTCGCTCATGAACGGCCTCCGGCCTCTCGATGATGAGCGAGACGATACTCCGGCGCCGGCGCCGGCGTCATGGCAAGTTTCGATGGGCGCGATAGAGGCAGCCTAACCGGCGCGCGGGACTTCGTCCGGAGGCACCGGCAGCGTGAACCGAAACGTTGCACCCTCCCCAGGGCGGGCTTCGGCCGAGATCGTGCCGCCGTGGCGCTCGACGATGCGACGCACGATCGACAGTCCGATGCCGGTCCCCTGGAACTCGCTCTGGGAATGTAGCCGCTGAAAGACGCCGAAGAGCTTGGCGGCGTACTTCATGTCGAAGCCCGCGCCATTATCCTGCACGAAATAAGCGGCCCGGCCGTCGCGAACCTCGCCACCCACCTGGATGCGGGCGGGCTCGCACCGCGCGGTGAATTTGAACGCGTTCGATAGCAGGTTGACGAGCACCTGTTTGAGCAGCGCCGTGTCGCCCCAGCAATCGGGCAGGTCCGCGAGGTCCAATTGGGTATCGGCGTGCGCGCCATCGCGCTGCAGCTCGGTGAGTACCTCGCGCACCAGCGCGTTCATCGACACGCGTCGGTGCGCGAGCGCTCCGCGGCTGAAGCGTGCGAAGCTCAGGAGGTCCTCGATCAGCCGGTCCAGTCGGGCGGCTCCCGAGGCGATCTGCTCCAGCAGCATTCGGCCTTCAGGGGGCACACCAGCTCCGTAATCGGCGGTGAACGCCTCGCAGTAGCCGTGAATCAGGCGCAGGGGCGAACGCAGGTCGTGCGAGACGGAATAGGAGAAGGATTCGAGATCGCGATTTGCGACTTCGAGCTCGCGGCTGCGTTCGAGAATGCGTCGCTCGAGCTCCTTGTTGAGGCGTCGCAGACGGCGCGCCTCGAGTGCGCGCGAGATCACGGGCGCCAGCTGGGCGATGCGGAAGGGCTTGACGATGTAATCACACGCACCGGCCTGCATCGCCTTGACTGCCGTGTCGATCGCCGCGTGACCGGTCATGACGATGCCCGCGATGTCGGGGTCGAGCTTCTGCGCCGCTCGAAGCAGCGCGATGCCGTCCATCTCGGGCATCTTGAGATCCGTCACGAGCAGGTCGAACGACCGCTCGGCCAATGCCTTCAGCGCGGACGAGGCGGATGCGAAGCCGGTGGGCGCATAGCCCTCGAGCTCGAGTATGTCGCAGAGCGCGCGCATGTGTGCCGCCTCATCGTCGACGATGAGGAGGTGCGCGAGAGGCGCCTGCGCGGCGTGCGAGGCGACGCTCATGCGACCGGCTCCGCGTCTTTCGAACCCTGCCGGGCGTCGGCCACCAGCGCGGCGAGCGCTGCCCGCAACTCCATGATCTTGGGCGGCTTGCTCAAGACGCGACCGACGTGCGGGGGGATGTCGTCCTCGCTGATCATGCGCTTGCCCCAGCCGGTCAGGAGGATGATGGGGGTGCCCGGGGAGCTCGCGCCGATCGCGGCGGCCACCTTGCGCCCGTCGACGTAGGGCATTCCCAGGTCCGTGATGACGGCGTCGAATGGTGTGCGCCGCTCGAGAGCGGCTGTGAAGGCATCGATACCGTGCTGACCGCCGTCTGCCGCGGTGACGACGTGCCCGTCGCTCTCGAGGACGTCGCGCAGAGATTGGATGAGGAGCGGGTCGTCATCGATCAGCAGGATCGAAAGTCCGCGCGCCGCGACCGATAGGTTCGGGAGGCGCGTCGTCGCGCCTTGGGCCGGCTCGGCCACGGGGAAGACGAGCCGCAGCGTCGAACCCTGGCCGAGCACACTCTCGATCTCGAGCTCCGCGCTGTGACGCTGCACCATGCCGTAAACCATCGCAAGTCCGAGGCCCGTGCCACGCTCGCCCTTGGTGGTGTAGAAGGGCTCCAGGCAGCGCCGCCGGGTCTCCTCGCTCATACCGATGCCGGAATCGGACACCTCGACGAGCACGCGCCGCTGGGGTGGGTCCTCGCTCGGATCGGTTGCGGCGAGTCGGGTGCGGAGTGTGAGCGTGCCACCGTCGGGCATGGCATCGACCGCATTGAAGATGAGGTTGGTCAAGGCATCACGGATCTCGCTCTCGGCGCCCATGATCTCGGGGAGGCTCGGAGCGAGCTGCATCTGCAGCTGAACCATGACACCGCGTTGCTGGGGCAAATCGCTCCACCGGGCGCGGGTGAGCTCGACGACGTGCTCGATCAGCCGATTCACCTCCAGGCGCGCGAGGACGAGCTCGGGCTCGCGCGGCCGATAGAACTCGCGCATGCGAGAGACGGTCTCCGCCACGTCCTCGATCGCGCGTTGAATGGTCGTGAGGTAGCCGCGGGCGCGTTCCGTGAGTCCGGACTCGCGCTCGAGGAGCGCATCGGTGTAGAGGGTGACCGGGGAGATCGCATTGTTGATGTCGTGGGCGATGCCGCTCGCCATCTGACCGAGGGCGCGCAGCCGTTCCTGCTGCATGACCGCTTGTTGCGACTGACGGAGATCGTCGTAGGCGCGTTGCAGCGCCTCGCGCATCTGCATCTGGCGCGCCGCGAGCGCCACGTGCTGACTCAGTTGCAGCACGAATTCGCAGTCGGTGCTCGTGAACGCATCCGGTGCCCGACGTGCGGCGATCAGCATCCCGAAGACGTGGCTCTCGGCGAGGAGCGGCGCAATCATGAGTGAGTGCAGGCCCGCGCGCGCAAATCGGCTCGGGAATGGAAAGGCGAGCCCGCGTGTGTCGGCCTCATAGACGAGCTCGCCCGCGATGCAGCGCACGAGCCCGTTCTGGTCGATCGGGATGAGCTCGCCGCTCTTCATGCCGAGGGCGGGGGAGAACGCCTCGCCGCGCGCACCCATCGTCGCGAGGACGATGGCGTGCGTGTCGGGCTCGTAGCGGCAGGCCGCCCCGAAATCGATCGGCAGATCGTCTTCGAGCGTGCGCAACACGACCTGGAAAATGCTCGGCAGGTCCTGGCGCTCGCCGATCGCGTGCGTGATGCGTCTCAAGAGATCGAGCCGCGTCAGCTGACTGTGAACTTTGCGCTGGCCGTCCTCGATGCGCGTGAGCATGTGATTGAAAGCGTCCGTGAGGACACCGAGCTCTTCCCCCGATGCCGGCGGCGCGCGCACCGAGTAGTCGCGGTTCTCAGAGACGGAGCGCGCCGTGCGGGCGAGCTCGAGAATCGGTTGTGAGAGCTGCCGCTGCAGGCGCGAGGCGATCAAGTAGGCGACGAGGGAGCTCATGGCGAGGATCAGGAAGGCGATCAGGCCATAGAGCCGGAAGCGCTCGTAGATCTCGCCCAGGTCCGACCGCAGGTAGAGCGTCCCCAGGGCGAGCGTGCCCTGTACGACGGGCTGCACGCCGATCAACGCACCATGCTCGAAGCGATAGCCCGGCGACGGTGGGGTGGCCGGAAGCTCGAAGCCGACACCTCGCGGGTAGGTGACGAAGAGCGTTCCGTCCCGGGTATAGAGCCCCGCCGCGACCAGGTACGGATCGGCCTTCAGCGCGGAAAGCGTCTCGGTCGCGTCCTGCTCGTTATCGAAGGCGAGGGCAGCGGTGGTGTTGGCGGCGACGGCTTTTGCAAGTGTGGTGAGGTTGCGCAAGGCGATCTGGCGCGAGGCGATGATCTCGTAGGCGCTGAAGGCCGCGCAGGCGAGCAAGACCACGACCCAGCTCGTCAAGAGCAGCATGGTCATCAGCGAGCGGCGGATCGGTACGGAGCGAGAGGGCATCGTTAGCTATCCCCGGGGCCAACGATCTCGGCGGGTCGCAGCAGCTTCGAGCTGATCGTGAGCCCGCTCTCGCGCGCCGCCGCAACATTGATCTTGAGGCGAATATGATTGCTCTCGTTGACGAGATCGATCATGACTCCACGGCGGGTCGCATCGTCGATGTCGCTTACCGTGAGGATGCTGCGGCCGTGCAGCGCCTGCACGATGGCAGGCAGGCGATCCTGCTCCGAGCGGTCGATGAAGAGGATGTGGCAGTCCTTGATCTGTGCGACATCGTGGTAGCGGCGCACCTCGAGCGGATGGGTGCCGACGTGCTCGCCGCTCACGATCGCATCGAGCTCGTGACCGAACGGGTCGCGACCGAGCACGGCGATGACGAGCGGCGCATCGGACTGGCCGAGAGCCTCCGGCGGCCAGGAGACGAACTGGGAGAAGTTGAAGAGGAACACCGCCTTCACCTCGTACTCCGACGGCGCACCGCCGTACGCTGCCCAAGCCGGCCCGACGACGAGCGAGACCGCCAGAGCGATGAATTCGCGGCGCCGCATGCTAGAGGCGCAGGTTGACGCTGGCGAGGACGCTCCTGCCGACGAGATCGGCCGGCGGCGCGAACTCCTCATGATGCGCATGCAGCAGATTGAAACCGGCCAGGGCAACATCCACGCGCGGCGAGAGGCGCCAGGCGAGCTGCATGTTCAGCTCCGTGTACGCCGGCACGGCCGGATCGGGGAGCGAGCTCACGTAGCGCAGCGTCGCATCGAGCTTGAGATTCGCAGTCAAGTCGACAGACGATCGCAGCATCGCATGGTAGCTCGGGTCGTCGCCGATCTGGGAGATGCCGAGCAGCCCGCTGCTCCAGGGCTGGAAGCGCAGATTCTCGTGCTCCTGCGCCCCTCCGAGGGACAGGCGCCAGTCGTCCAGAACCTGATAATCCCCCCAGGCCTCGACTCCGTACGTCGCTCCTTCGATTCCGTTGCCCCAGTGCAGAGGCAGCAGCGCCCCATCGCCAGCGAATTCGATGCTGCGGAGGTCGTCGTACACGTTGTAGTAGGTGGAGACCGATAGTGAGAGCGCGGAGCTCGGTTGAGCGCGCAGGCCGGTCTCGTAGGCCGTGACGGTCTCGGGTCTGAAGTCCTCGCCGCCGACCAGGAAGAGCGTTTGTCCCAGGTATTCCTCCACATCCCGATCGAAGGGTGTGGGCGAGCGGATGGCGCGTGACACCGCCGACCACAGGAGCGTCTCGTCGTTCACATTCCACGAGAGCCGCGCGTCGGGCAGCGGCGTCGTGCCCGAGTACGGATCGTCCTCGAGCTTCAAACCGAGAATCAATCGCAGTTTTCTGGTCAAAGCGATCGTGTCCTGCGCGAACACATCGCCGAGACTGAGCGTGCGACCGTCCGGCACGAAGTAGAGTCCGGCGCCATCGGTGATGCCGTAGCTGTTCAGGCGCTCGCCGGCGCCCCAGACGATCGAGTTCCAGCCTGCGAGACTGAAGCTGTGTTGCAGCTCGACGTCATACGTGTTGAGCACGAAGGCGCCGCCACCGACGGTGAAGCGCTCGCTGTGATCGAAGTACGTTTGAACCTGCAGCGCCGAATCGGCCGAGAACGAATGGACCCATCGACCGACGAGGTCTGCACCGGAGACCGCGGTATCGGCGCCGCTCGGGGCGCTCTCGTTGCCACGGTACGCATCACCCTCCGTGGTCAGCGAATCGACCCCCTCGGTCCAGTCGGTCCGGAATCCGCCCTGAGCCTTCGACCAGCCGTCGTCGGCGCCGCCGCCGGCCGATGTCGTGAGCGCATCGCCGAGGTACCCCTTGGCGTAGGCGCGGAACGCCGTGTCGTCGAGCTCCCCTCCGACGCGCGCGCCACCGGTCTGCTCCAGATTACCGCCGCTCACCGTGAGCAAGGTCCCCTGTGTGTCGCTCGCCTTGCGGGTGATGATATTGATCACGCCGTTCATCGCGTTGGCGCCCCAGAGCGTGGCGCCGGGTCCGCTGATCACCTCGATGCGGTCGATATCCTGGATCATCGTATCCAATTGGTCCCAGTAGACGCCGGAGTAGAGCGGTGAGTAGACGCTGCGGCCATCGATGAGGACCAAGAGCTTGTCGGAGAAGCTCTGTGCGGCCGAGTTGCCGCTGAAGCCGCGCGCGGTGATGACGTAGTCGCTCGGACTCGTTTGAAACACTTCGAGGTTGGGCGCGAGCCGCAGGATCTCCGGGATGGTCGTGGCACCCGAGCGCACGATGTCGTCGTGGGTGATGACGTAGATCGCGGCGGCGGCATCGCCCAGGGGCTGCGCCGTCTTTGAGACGGAGGTCACCTCGACGTCCATCAGCTGGTCCACACTCAACTTCTTGAGCTCATCGCTCGAGGGGCTGTCGCTATCCGCGTAGACCATGGGGGGCAGGGCGGACGCGACCAAAGCGCAGGCGACCAAAGCCGCGAGCATGGCATGCCGGTGAATGCGCGAGCGCCTGACGTTCATCGATCGGTGAATCCCGTCGGTAGGGGCGCGAGAATGCTCCGCGAGCACAATAAGTGAACAGTTCAGCGCTCCGGAACTGTGAGTGGACTCTCAGAGCGACGGCGGGGGCGCAGTTGAGTTTGCAAGCGCGCTCCCGGAGGGGATGCAGTTCACAGGTCCATGGTGCAAAGCCGTGTTAACTTTATACGTGGAGCGCCAATGACAGGAACACCCGCGACAGAGCGCGACCGCCCGAGCGCTATCCGCGTGCTCATCGTCGAGGACATGGAGTTTGAGGCGGAGTTCGCGGCGCGAGAGCTGCGTTCGAGCGGCATTCCACACGTTATGCAGCGCGTCGACACCGAGGGCGCGATGCGCGCCGCGCTCAAGACGTTCGACCCCAGCATCATTCTCTCGGATTTCAGCCTGCCGCAATTCGATGGTCTCTCCGCGCTCGCGATCGCCCGCGAGTGCGCACCCGAGATCCCGTTCGTGTTCGTCTCCGGGACGATCGGTGAAGAGCGCGCCATCGAGGCGCTGCGGCGGGGCGCCATTGACTACGTGCTGAAGACCAATCTCGCACGGCTCGGTCCGGCGGTCCGGCGCGCGCTCGATGAGGCCGCGAGTCGCCGGGTCGCGAAGCGCCAGGAGCGTCAGATCAAGCACCTGACGGGTGTGCTGCGCATGTTGAGCGGAATCAACAGCGTCGTGGTGCGTATCCACGACCGCAACGAGTTGCTGCGCGAGGCGTGTCGGCTTGCCGTGGCTGTGGGAGGCTATGCGTCGGCGTTCGTCGCTCTGCGGCACCCGAAAACCAGGGTTGTAGAGCCGGTCGCCGCCCACGGCGTAGACGACGGAACGGCGGTGAGACTCTGCGGGCTGGTCGGGCAGCACGCGGCGAGCGAGGTGAAGGCCGGCAGGATCCGCCTTGACGCGCCGCCGGTCCTCGTGTTCACGGAGACCGACTATCGGCCCGAATCCGCGAGCGACGACGCGTCGGGCGGCGGTCCGATGATTGCCCTGCCCCTCAACGTGGACAAGACGCTCGTCGGCATCTTCGTGGTCTGCAGCCTGGAGCCCGGTCCGGTCGGTGAGGAAGAGATGCGCATGCTGCGCGAGGTGGCAGCCAACATCGCCTTCGCGCTGCAGTACCTGCAACAGGACTCGAGGGTGCGGCTGCTCTCGTACTTCGATGTCCTGACGGGCCTTGCGAAACGCACGCTGTTCTGCGAGCGGCTGATCAAAGGGCTCGAGGCATCCGCCGCGAGCGCCTCGCAGTACATCGTGGCGGTCCTCGACATCGAGGATCTGAGCGCCGTGAACGACTCGTTCGGGCGCCATGCCGGCGACCGGCTGCTGCAGCTGGTGGCCGACCGCCTGAAGCGACGCTTCGAGGACACCGAGCTCTTGGCGCATTTCGCCGGCGGCACCTTTGCCGTCGGTCGATCGGTCACCGGTGCGTGGCAGGAGTGTCTCGAGAAGCTGCGGACCGAGTTGGACGGCCTCTTCAATACGGCGTTCGCGCTCGAGGGCAAGGAGGTGCCGGTCGCGGCGCGCAGCGGCGTGGCGCTCTTCCCCGAGGATGGTCGGGAGCCGGATCTGCTGGTTCAGAAAGCCGAGGCGGCCCTGCGGACCGCGAAGGGCTCCGGAGAGCGCCACGGTCACTACAGCGCGGAAGAGCATGCGGCGCGTCTTGCCCAAGTCGCCCTCGAGCGCAAGTTGCGCGTTGCGCTCGAGCGCCAGCAGTTCGAGCTCCACTACCAGCCCAAGGTCGGCGTCAAGACACGTCGCATCGAGGGCGTCGAGGCGCTCATCCGCTGGAAGGATCCCGAGACCGGCCTGGTTTCACCCGCGCAGTTTCTCCCGATTCTCGAGACGAGCGGCCTGATCCTCGAGGTGGGGGACTGGGTCATCGAGCGCGCCGCCATCGATTGTCGGGAGTGGGAGCGCCTGGGGCTTCCGGTCCGTGTCGCGGTGAACATCTCCCCGGTGCAGCTGCGACGCCCCGATTTCGTCTCGCGCTTCTTCAAGCACACGCAAGGCTGGACCAGCTCCGGCTGTGGCCTCGACATCGAGATCACCGAGGGTGCCTTGCTGGGTGAGAACTCCGCGGAGGTCGGCAAACTCAAAGTGCTGTGTGTGGCCGGCGTGCACGTCGCCATCGACGACTTCGGCACCGGCTACTCGTCCCTGGCGCGCCTGTCCGATCTGCCGGTCGACACGCTGAAGATCGATCGCACCTTCATCGGCAAGATGGGCGCCGATGCGCGCGCACGCAAGCTCGTCTCGGTGATGATCTCGATCGCGCGCGTGTTCAGGATGAAATGCGTGGCCGAGGGGGTCGAGAACCAAGAGCAGCTCGATGCGCTCTGGCAACTGGGCTGTGATCAGTCGCAGGGCTATTTGCACAGCAAGCCCGTGACGAGCGAGCAGTTCGTCGGGTTGCTGCGCAACGGCAACGGTCGGTTCATTCTGCCGCCGGAGTCCGAGCACGACATGCCCCAAGCGGCCGGCCAGCCGGAATCGAAGCGCTGACGCCGCCGACTGCCGCCCTTTCCCATCGATCAAATCCGATGGCGCAGTCTTTGTACTGCCCTTCCTGCCACTTCTGGGAGATACTGATCCGTGGTGCCGGCAGGGCGACCACGGCTCGGAATCGTTTCACATCATCGACAAGACGAGGGGGATATGGCCAACAAGCAACCGTCCACGGAGTCCGTGGAGATCGATCCGACGGCGAGCGATCGGCGCAAGTTCCTCGGAGCGCTCGCGGCAGGGGCGGGAGCGGCGACGCTGCTTGCGGGGCTCGGTGCGAGTCCGGCCGCGGCGGCGCAGCAGGCCGCTCACCAGCCGCCACCTCCCCCGGGGGGTCGGCCCCCCATGCCGCCAGAGCCGGCCGTCTCGCAGCCGCCGCCCCTCAAGGACGTCGCAGGCAAGACCATTTACATCAGTGCCGCATCCGATGGCATCGGGCTCGGCATCGCCCGGGCCTGCTCGGAAGCCGGCATGAACGTCGTCATCGGGTATCGCAACCCCAAGCGCCTGGCCGCCGCGTTGCCCCTGTTCAAGAAGGAAGCGTCCGTTTTTCCTGTCCAGCATGACGTCGTGGGACGCAAGGGGTGGGAAGACATGCTCGCGGCCGTCAAAGACAAGTACGGCAAGTTGCACGCGGTGGTGAACAACGCGGGCATCAAGACCTTTGCCAAGGCGAGCGAGGCAACACCCGAAGTGTGGCAGAACTCATGGGACGTCGATGTCGGTGCGATCTACCACAGCGTCGCCGTCGTGCTGCCGCACATGAAGGAGCACAACGAAGGCGGCCAGTTCGTCGCGACCTCATCGATGAGCGGCCTGCTGCCTGCCGTCACGGCCGGCGTCTACACGACGACCAAGTTCGCAGTGGTCGGCATCATGGAAGCGCTGCGCATCGAGCTCGAGGGCACGAACATCGGCACGTCGGTGTTCTGTCCCGGTGGGGTCATGACGGATAACTACATCGGCACCGGCGAGGAGAATCCCTATCTCGAGGAGATGGCGCGGGAACACCCGCGACCCGCCATGCCGAACGGGCGTCCGCGGTTCCACTTCAACCCTGCCGCGATGATGGGTCCGCTCGAGGCCGGCCAGCGCGTGGTGAACGGGATTCGCAACAACGACCTGTACATCCTCTCCCATCCGGAGTTCAAGAACGGGATGGAGGAGCGCTTCAATGCGATGCTCACCTCCGTCCCCGACGAAGCGTTTCCTCCCGAGCGCCTGCCGATCGAGGCCCGCACGAGACACACGGGCATCTATCCGCGTGAAATCGTGCATCGCCTCGAGAAGCGCAAGAGCTATCTCGGTTAGCTCACATGATCACGAGACACGCGCTGCCGGTTCTGACCGTGGCGCTGGTGACCTGCCTCGCCGGGCCGACCCCGAGGGCCGCGGAGAGTTGCGACCGCGACTGTCTGAAGGGGCTCGCCGACCGCTACATCGCCGCGCTCGTCGCGCACGACCCGGGCCAGGTGCCGCTCGCCACGGACGTGAAGATCGTCGAGAACGCGAAACGTATCCACCCGGGCGAGGGCTTGTGGAAGACGGCGACCGCCGGCCCGACCGGTTTCAAGATCGTGGTGCCCGATCCCTACTCGCAGGAGGTCGGCGGGATGGTCCTGATGCGATCCGACGGCAAGCCTGCCCAGGTCGGTTTCCGGCTGAAGCTCGTGAACGGGCGGATCACCGAGGTCGAGCAGATGATCGCGGTGCCGCGCGCGCCGAGCCTCGCGAATCTGCAGACGCCGCGCCCGGCCATCCTGATGGACATACCGTACGAATATCGCGACTCGCGCGGCCGGCTGGTCCATATCGCGAAGTCCTACTACGATGCCCTCGACAACAACAACGGCTCGCTCGCGCCTTTCGCCCCCGATTGCGAACGGCACGAGAACGGCATGCGGACGGCTCCGTTCGGAGGCCCCCTCGCGGGGAGCGGCATTCCGGGAGCGCCCCCGCGGCCACCGAGCCTGGTCGGTATGCAGGACTGCGCCAGCCAGATCAATTCGGGAACGTTTCAATACATCACCGTGATCGGTGACCGCCGCGTCGACGTGGCCGATGAGCAGACGGGTCTCGCGCTCGGCTTCTCGCACTTTCATCACGCGATGACGGAGAAGGAATTCAAGATCTACAACGACCCGGGCCGCGACGTCGTGAAGATGAACTTCAAGCCCTTTGACCTGCCCGCGATGCATATCTTCAAGATCTGGGG
>Ga0335074_10000664_pt1 | contig 47813 bp, 42 predicted proteins | sample Lox_Sample_23_FD_206715 | JGI IMG/M metagenome (GOLD analysis project Ga0335074, IMG submission 206715) | Soil microbial communities from Loxahatchee National Wildlife Refuge, Florida, United States - Lox_Sample_2.3 | ecosystem: Environmental > Terrestrial > Soil > Wetlands | place: USA...
CCAGCGATGGCAGATGGGGCAGCGCGGCGTGGAATCGTGGCTGGGACTCCACGATGCACGTCCTGACGCTCCTGCGCGAGATGGGGCTCGACCCCGGAAGCGACGCCGCACGCCGCGCGGTGGGCCTGGTGCGCGAGGTCGTGACCTGGAAAGGCTGCGGTCCCCCAGAGGCGGATACCAACCCCTTCTTCGCCGGCGAGGTCGAGCCGTGCATCAACGGTCAAGTGGCGGCGGCCGGCGCTTATTTCCGCCAGGATATCGGCGGGCTGATCGAGCGGCTGCGCGGCGAGCAGCTCGCCGACGGCGGTTGGAATTGCGATGCACCCAGCACCTCCACGCGATCTTCGTTCAACACGACCATCTGCGTGCTCGAGGCCCTGCTCGAGTACGAGCAGGCGGGTGGTGGTGGCCCGGAAGTGACCGTGGCGCGCGTGCGCGGCCAGGAATATCTTCTCGAGCGCCGTCTGTGCCGGCGATTGTCAACGGGTGAGGCTATCCAACGCGACCGCAAGGCCGGGACGTCGTGGACGCGCTTCGCCTTCCCAACATGGTGGCACTACGATGTGCTGCGGGGGCTCGAATACCTGCGACGGGCCGGCGTGGCGCCCGACGAGCGCCTGGGCGAGGCGATCGATCTCGTCGTGTCGAAGCGCGACGACCAGGGCCGGTGGCCGCTCGACACCCGCTATTCCGGCAGGATGCCGGTCGAGATGGATGCGGGCGAGGGCCGGCCCAGCCGCTGGAACACGCTGCGCGCGTTGCGAGTATTGAACTGGTATTGCGCACGCTGGCCATGAGTGTATCGAGTGCTCGAGGACGGCCGGTCGCGGGCCTGTCGACCCCGATTGCGCGGCCAAGATCTCAATTCCGGCTTTAGATTCGCGCCCGCCCGGACCGCGTACTCGTCGCCCCGTCGCTCGCTATGCGCGGAAGGTCTCCTTTGGCCGCAGCCTTTACCTCCTGGTTACGCCCAAAGGCGGCCGCTACTGGCGGTACCGCTATCGGTTCCAGGGCCGCGAAAGAGTGCTCGCACTAGGGTGTTATCCGGAGGTACCAACAAAAAGCGCTCGCGCCCGACACCAGGCAGCACGGCGGTGCTTGCGTCGGGTATTGATCCAGCTGGGCGGAAAAAAGCCCTGCACCAAATCTCAGTCGGTCTGGTCTGATGTGCGTCACCGCCGGCTGCCGGGCTCGAAAAACCAGAGTCCAAGTGTGTGATTTCAGTGGGGGAAGAGAGGGTATCGTGATCGCTGCGCCGCGCTGAGCCCCAGGATGCCATTCCGGGCCGCGAGCAGATCGTCAGCCAGGGTGGCAATCTCATCACGCAGCTCGAGATTTTCGGTCCACCGTGCAGGAATACTTTCCACACCGTAAGCCGCGCCAGCGAGGTTGCCTGCAATCGACCCCGTGCTGTCGCTGTCGCCGGAGTGATTGACTGCCAGGATGATTGCTTCCTCGATATTCGGAGCGGCTAACACAGCATAGATCGCAATGGCGAGCGCCTCCTCGGCGATCCAGCCCGCCCCCAGCTCTTCCAGTTGAGCGGCGCTTGCCGGTGCCGAGGTCGCGAGCGCTTGCGCGGCCTCGACGGCGGCGAGCACTTCGTTAGCCCCAGGATGCGACCGCAGGATCTTCACAGCGGCGTCGACCGCGCTTGGCAGCGAGTGGCCCGCTATCAGCCACTGGAGAGCGGCAGCGAGAAATGCGGCACTTAGGCTGGAGGTCGGATGACCATGCGTGAGAACAGCCAGCTCGATTGCCAGGCCGAAGGTCTGGTCACAGGGGGCGAGAAGACCGACGGGCGCCGTTCGCATCACGGCTCCGCAACCCTTGCTATCATTGAATGCCGGCACACCGAGGCTTCTGACGTCCTCGAGCGCGGACAAGCACGTGATTCCCGGGGCGCGCTGGGACCACAGCGAGCCTAACCCGATGAGCCATCCGTCACCTTGAACCTCGATCGGCGCCTGCAGCCCTTGGGTCTTCAGCCAGCGCAAGTATGCACGGTGGACGTGCGAAGAGTAGTCTGGTTTCCGGCCGTCATCTGCCGCCGCCATGGCGCAAATGAGCCCTTCAGCGGTGAAGAGCGTCATCTGGGTATCATCGGTAATGGCCCCTAACCGCCCCTAGGCCGGAGCGAAGTCACGAATGCCTCCCGGCCCAAACCGACGTGTGACTTCGGATAGCGAACTGAACTCGACTGGTGCGCCCAGCGCATCGCCTACTGCTCCGCCAATCAGGCATCCACGATATCGACTTTGCATCAGCTTGATCTCTCGCGGCTCCACTGGATTCACTCCGCACATATCGGATCCTGGCTAGTCTCGTGGGCTGAACGCGCGCGCAAAAAACACAGGTTTGCGGCGGTGTTTGAGTCTATAAAGCTGCGCTGGACGTGAGCGCCCCTCTTTCATGCGGGGCACTACTTCCACGAGGTCGGTTGCGAGAATGCGTGTGCGAAACGCTTTCTTCTCGAGCGCGCGACCGAGTACGATCTCATATACATGTTGGAGTTCCGTGAGCGTAAATTCGCTGGACATGAGGAACGCGGGAAGCGAGGTGTACTCGACTTTGTTTCGGAGCCGAAGGATGGCGGCGCCCAGCAACTCCCGGTGATCGAAGGCGAGGCGTTCGCGGACCCCCATCCCCTCTATAGGCCACCAACGGGCGTCGGCCGCGTTGCCGCCCGGAGCGGGGCCGTCGGCTCTTCCAAGGAGCGCCAGGTACACGTGGGTTACCGACCAACCGCGTGGGTCGCGCGCCGCATTTCCCCAGCTCCCGACTTGCTCGAGATACGGCGCGTCGGCCCCGGTCTTTTCTTTCAGCTTTCGCATAGCGCATTGCTCCAGGTCCTCGTCGAGCAGCACGTCGACGAAGCCGCCGGGGAGCGCCCACTGTCCCGGGAACGGCTCCTCTTCTGAATCAGGCCTCCGCACCAACAGGACTTGGAGCAACTCGTCAGCGACCGCGAAGATCGCCAAATCCACCGTGGTCAGCGGCCGCTCAAACGTAAGAGGCTGATTTATCTGCGAATATTGCATATCATTTACTAATGCCTTGTGCGTGCTTGCAGTCTACAGAAGTTAGTGGTACTGTGACTATTACATAGTGGGACAGAGACACTAACTGCATTAGAACAAGCATTTCGGACTTCGCGGACTGGACAGGCGATTCCCCAAACCACCGGTACGTCCGGACCGCTTTCTCAGGGGGGATGAACCGTGCAGTTTGACTATCTGGTTTTCATTGGAAGATTCGAGCCTTTCCACAATGGACATCAGGCGGTGATCGCCCGGAGCAGTTTCTCCGCTGAGGTGGCGCAGTCTCAATTGAACAAAAGGAATCTAAGGGAGCGTCATGTTTACCAACCTAATTCTCAACACCGATTCCTACAAGGCCTCTCATTGGCTGCAGTACCCTCCAGGGATGGATGGGATGTTCTCGTACGTCGAGTCCCGGGGTGGTCTTTACGATCGCACCGTGTTCTTCGGTCTTCAGTCCATCCTCAAGGAATACCTCACTCACCGGATCGCCGACGCAGAGATCGAAGAAGCAAAGGCGATCTTCGGCTCTCACGGCGAGCCTTTCAACGAAGCCGGATGGCGTCACATTGCACGCGAGCTCGGTGGCCGTCTGCCACTTTCCATCCGGGCGGTTCCGGAGGGCAGCGTCGTTCCAACGCACAACGTGCTGGCCACGATCGAATCCACCGACCCGCGCTCCTTTTGGATCGCCTCCTACATCGAGACGCTTCTGCTGCGGCTTTGGTATCCGACCACGGTTGCGTCGGTGAGCTGGCACATCAAGCAGCTGATTCGCGCGCACCTGGAAAAGACCAGCGACGACCCCGCAGGACAATTGCCCTTCAAGCTCCACGACTTCGGTGCGCGCGGGGTATCCAGCCTTGAGTCTGCCGCCCTTGGCGGCATGGCACATCTGGTCAATTTCAAAGGCACCGATACGGTATCCGCCCTCCTCGCGGCCAAGCGCTATTACGGCGAGGCCATGGCCGGCTTCTCCATTCCCGCGGCGGAGCATTCGACCATCACGGCTTGGGGTCGAAGTGGCGAGGAAGCGGCTTATCGCAACATGATCGCCCAGTACGGGAAACCCGGTGCCATCTTTGCGTGCGTATCGGATTCGTACGACGTCTATGCCGCGATCGAGAAACTCTGGAACGGGTCGCTCCGGCGAGCCGTAATCGAATCGGGCGCGACCTTGGTGGTACGCCCCGACTCTGGAGATCCGCCGGACGTGGTCGAAAAATGCGCGAGGTTATTGGATCAGGGCTTTGGGAGCACGCACAATCGCAAGGGCTACAAGATCCTGAATCACGTGCGCCTGGTTCAGGGGGACGGCATCAACGAGAAGAGCATCGCGGCGATCCTCGCAAGACTGACGAGCGCCGGCTTTGCGACCGACAACATCGCCTTTGGTATGGGCGGAGGACTCCTGCAGCACGTCAATCGAGACACGCAGCACTTCGCGATGAAGTGCTCAGCTGCTCGAATAGGGGGCGACTGGGCGGACGTGTACAAGGACCCGGCCACGGATTCCGGCAAGGCGTCGAAGAAGGGCCGCCTCGATCTCTACCGTCTGGGCTCTGATCAGCGCTACATGACCTGCCGGTTGGGCGATCGGCCGAGCGATCGGCCGAGCGAGCTCATCGAAGTCTTCAAGGATGGCGAGATCACCCGGGAGTGGACGTTTGCCGAAGTCCGCTCGCGCAGCGAAAGCGGCCTGGGTAACGAGAAAGGCAACTCGTGAAGACCGCCGAGGCCATCCTCCGGATCCCGCCCTCGAATCCTGAACTCCTGTTCTCGGGCGATGAGGCCGCCGTGCATCAGCTCTATCACCGGCTCGCCGCTCAGTGGCACCCGGACCGAAATACGAGCCCGTTTGCAACCGAAGTCTTCCAGCGCATCGTGACGCTATACACCGCAGCCAAAGCGCAGATCGCCTCGGGACGATGGTCCGCGGCGACTGGTGAAACACTGCCGACGGGGCTTCAAATGTCGGCGGAAGAGCGCGCGACGGCGGCCGCCGCCAAAGCTCTGCAGGTCGTAAATGCCACGACCCATGCTGGTAGCCGATGGGCGTGCGATCTGCGATCGGCCTCCTGGATTTAGCGAAGAGTCTGCCTCCCGGAACGGGGAATGAAAGGAGGCGCTTGACAATAAATGTATATACATGTAACGTCCGACCCTGGAGTGAATAGACCGTACCGAATACAATCATCTAAATACATGCATATACATCTACGCATTCGAGAGGCCACCATCATGTCGATCCACATCACTCGACGCTTAGGCACTGCGCTGCCCATTGCCGCCGCGGCGCTTTTCATTCAAATCGGCAGCGCGGCAGCGGCAAGCCCGCAGGTCGATTTTCAGCAGCAAGTGAGCGACGTGCTCACCGGCGGTATCGCCGCCCACGCTATCCCGCATTCCGATGCGGATCCTACGAACGCAGTCCGATCGGTTTCCGACGCGCAGCTGTTCGCGCAACAGGTCTTGCTGGGATGGAGTGTCTCCCACCCAGGACGCACCCAGGCGACGATGCCGAAGCTGCAAGCGAAGGCGTCTGACTCCGGTCGGAAGATGCTGGCAGACGAGGACTTTCAGTCGACGGTGCGGCAATCGCTTCTCGGAGAGAGCGTCTCATCGCGTGGTGCCTTGTGAGGAGAGTGCCGGCCAACCTTCCGGCGACGAGTAGGCCGGTGATGACCACCGCGATGTCTCTAATCATCGCGTTGAGCATTGCCGGCTGCGCCGTCGGGCCCGATTACCGAAAGCCCTCCACGACGCTGCAGCCATTCCACAGTTCGGCGGCCCCGAAAGCGCGCAGAGCGAGTGCATCCGCTCCCGCACTCGCGCAATGGTGGCTCGGCTTCGACGACCCCGAGCTCACGCGCATCGCTCAGCAGGCCCTCAACCGGAATCTCGACTTGGCTGCGGCCATCGCCCGAGTCGAGCAGGCGCGGGCGGTGGCGCGCGAGGCCGGCGCACAACTTCTACCGACTGCGGATGTGACGGCGCAAGCCGCGAGAATTCATCAGTCGCTCCAAAGCCCCATCGGCTCGATCGCGCGTAATCTTCCCGGCTTCACGCGGGACCAATCCCAATATGACGTGGGCACAGCGGCCAGCTGGGAAATCGACCTTTTCGGCGGCCTGCGCCGCGGCGCGCAGGCTGCCCGAGCGGAGGCGCAGGCGGCCGAAGCCGTACAGCTCGGTACGCGGATCACGGTCGTCGCCGATGCGGCTGATGCCTACCTTCAGGTTCGCGGCGACCAGGCACGCATCGCCCTTGCCGAGAAGCAAGTCTCGACGGACGAGCACCTGCTCGATTTGGTCGAGCGTCGCTTTCGGGCAGGCCTCGCCACTGACCGCGAGGAGGCGCAGGCCCAAGCGCTCCTTTCGGAGGCTCGCGCGTCGCTGCAGCCTCTGGCCATCGATCTCGAGGCGCAGCTCAATCGGTTGGATGTCCTGATGGGCGCCCAGCCGGGAACCTATGCCGCGGAACTGAGCTCGCGGCAGGAAATCCCGCTTCCTCCCGCCATACCGAGCGATGTGACGCCGGCCGATGTGTTACGCCGCCGCCCCGACGTCATCGCCGCCGAACGGCGCCTCGCCGCATCCAACGCCAGGATCGGCGAGGCGATCGCCGAGTATTATCCCAAGATATCGATCTCCGGCCTCCTTGGCTTTGAAAGCCTGAGCACGGGGCAGCTCTTCAAAGCGGCAACATTTCAGCCCGAAGCCGTCGCGGGGTTGCGCTGGCGTCTCTTTGATTTCGGCAAGATCGACGCGGAGGTTGCGGGAGCCAAGGGCGCGAACTGCGAAGCCTTGGCGCTCTATCGCCAATCGATTCTGCATGCCGCCGAGGACGTCGAGGACGCGTTCACCGCACTCGTGCAGCTGCAGGCGCACGGTGAGGAGCTCAAGCGCGAAGTCGCCGCTCTCAAGCGTGCGCGAGACTCGTCGCAAGGGGCCTACGCGGCTGGCGTCATTCCACTGACGGACGTGCTGGATGCCGACCGGCAGCTCCTCTCAGCACAAGATCAACTCGCGCTTACGCGCGCGAATACCGACCAGGCCGCAGTCCAGTCGTTTCGGGCCATGGGTGGAGGATGGGGCTCATGATTCACAAAGCACGAGGGCCGATGCAACTCGGCCTTGCGATCGCCATCACGTCTGCGGCTATGGGCCTTACGGGCTGCAAGTCCCGCGCGTCCGCGCAGGATCCGCGGACCGAGACGAGGCTCGTCGAGATCGCCAGAGTCGCCGCAGCCGTTCCGCAAGAGAGCGGCTTCACGGGAATCGTCAGAGCGCGAGTTCAATCCGATCTGACGTTTCGCGTCCCCGGCAAGATCACCGAGCGTCTGGTCGATACCGGTCAGCAGGTCCGGCAGGGTGAGCCGCTGATGCGGATCGATCGGACGGATTACGCACACGCCATAGCGGTGCAGATCGGAAATGTTGCCGCCGCCAGAGCGCGCCTCACCCAGGCCGCCGCCGACGAAAGGCGCTACCACGAACTGGTGTCCTCGGGCGCCGTTTCCGGCTCTGCATTCGATGAGGCGAAGGCAGCCGCCGAGAGCGCGCGAGCGCTCCTAAGAGGTGCAACCGCCGCACTCAAAGTGGCGCAGGATGAGGGCCGATATTCCACGCTCGTGGCGGATGCCGACGGCACGATCATCGAGACGCTCGCCGAGCCCGGCCAATACGTTGCCGCGGGTCAGGTCGTCCTCCAGTTGGCGCATTCGGGTCCGCGTGAAGCCGCGATCGATCTTCCCGAGACCTTGCGGCCCGCAATCGGCTCGAGAGCCGAGGCAATCCTTTACGGTAGCGCCGCACCCGTGCCGGTGCATCTGCGCCAACTCTCAGATGCCGCCGACGCCCGGACCCGGACTTTCGAGGCGCGTTATGTCCTCGAAGGGCCGGCAGCTCAAGCACCGCTCGGCGCAACAGTTACGGTCTATCTTTCAGCCTCCCCGCCCTCGGCAGACGTGTCCATCCCGCTCGGGGCCCTAGACGATGAGGGGAGGGGGCCGGGTGTCTGGATATATGACGAGGCGACATCATCGGTTTCGTTTCGCCCGGTTCATGTCGTTCAGCTTGCCGATGAATCGGCGATAGTGAAGAGCGGAGTGCACCTGGGCGAGCCGATCGCCGCCCTCGGCGGCCATCTCCTCTACGAAGGCGAGCGTGTTCGAGTCACCCGATACGAAGCGGACCTGCGATGACGCGCTTCAATCTGTCCGAGCTCGCCGTGCGCGAGCGCGCGATCACGCTCTTCCTGATCGTGGCTATCATCCTGTCAGGGGTCTACGCGTTTCTGCACCTGGGGCGTGCTGAGGACCCTGCATTCACGATCAAGAATTTCACGGTGACGGCGGTTTGGCCGGGCGCGACCGCGGAGGAGATGCAGAACCTCGTCGCCGAGCCGCTCGAGAAGCGCATGCAGGAATTGCGCTGGTACGATCACGTCGAGACGTTCACGCGGCCAGGGATAGCCGTGATGATGGTGGAATTGAGCGACAAGACCCCACCGGCGGATGTGCCCGAGCAGTTCTATCAGGCACGCAAGAAGCTAGGGGACGAGGCGCACAACCTCCCGCAGGGTGTTCTGGGCCCCTTCATCAATGATGAATATTCGGACGTGGACTTCGCGCTCTATGCGGTCGAAGCGCACCGGATGCCGCCCCGGGAGCTGACGCGCGAGGCGGAGACGCTTCGCCAGGAGATCCTGCACGTCCCCGGGGTGAAGAAGGTCAACATCCTTGGCGAGCGCCCGGAACGCATCTTCGTGAATATCCCGAATGCGCGACTCGCCACTCTGGGTATCAGCGCCCGGGATATCTTCGCCACCCTGCAGCGCCAGAACACCGTGACCCCTGCAGGCTCGATCGACACGAGCGGCGCGCAGGTCATGCTTCGCCTGGATGCAGCCTATGACGATCTGCAGCAAATCCGCGATACACCGATTGCAGCGGGTGGTCGGGTATTGCGGCTCGGGGACATCGCGGATGTCGAGCGCGGGTACGAGGATCCGCCTACCTATCTGATCCGCCACAACGGCGAGCCAGCGCTCGTGCTGGCGGTTGTCATGAAAGACGGCTGGAACGGTCTGGTGCTCGGCCGCGCCCTGGAAGCCGAGCGCGCCAAGATCGCCGAGCGGCTGCCGGCTGGCATCTCCTTCTCCAAGATCACCGATCAGGCCGTCAACATCCGCTCGGCCGTCAACGAGTTCATGCTGAAGTTCTTCGTGGCGCTCGGGGTCATCATGCTCGTGAGCCTGATCAGCCTCGGGTGGCGTGTCGGTGTGGTGGTCGCGGCGGCGGTGCCGCTCACCCTGGCCGCGGTCTTCGTCATCATGATGATGACCGGCCGCGTCTTCGATCGCATCACACTGGGCGCGCTCATCATCGCGCTCGGGCTCCTCGTCGACGATGCGATCATCGCGACCGAAATCATGGTGGTGAAGCTCGAGGAGGGCTTCGAGCGCATCAAGGCGGCCGCTTACGCGTGGAGCCATACCGCCGCTCCGATGCTGGCCGGCACCCTGGTCACCGTCATCGGCTTCACGCCGGTGGGTTTCGCGCGATCGACAGCGGGCGAGTACGCCGGAAACATTTTCTGGATGGTGGGCTTCGCCCTGATCGCTTCCTGGTTCGTTGCCGTCGTCTTCACGCCTTATCTCGGCGTGAAGCTGCTGCCGGACATCAAGCCGATACCGGGCGGGCGCGAAGCGATCTACGCCACCCCCGGGTATGAGCGTCTGCGGCGATGGATCGGCGCAGCGGTCGATCACAAATTCGCCGTTGCCGCGGCGGTCGTCGGCGCTCTGCTGCTCGCCGGCGTCGGTATGAGCTTCGTCAAGCAGCAGTTCTTCCCGACATCCGATCGACCCGAAGTCCTGGTCGATGTGCAGATGCCGGAAGGCACGGCGATCGAGGCGACGGAAGCCGCCGCCCTCAAGGTCGAGGCGTGGCTGAGAAAGCAGCCCGAGGCGAAGATCGTTACGACATATATCGGCCAGGGCGCCCCGCGCTTTTTCTTCTCCTACAACCCGGAGCTACCCGATCCGTCCTTCGCGAAGATCGTCGTCCTGACGCCGGATGAGGCAGCGCGGGACCGGCTCAAGCTCCGCCTCCGCGAGCGGATCGCGCAGGGTCTGGCGCCGGGGGCCCAGGTGCGGGTGTCGCAGCTCATCTTTGGCCCATTCCCGCACTACCTCGTCAATTTCCGCGTGATGGGACCGAACCGCACCGTGCTGCGCATCATCGCGGGCGAAGTCGAGCGGGTGATGCGGGCGAACCCTCACACGCGCCAGGTGAATGAAGATTGGGGGAACCGCGTTCCCACCGAGCACCTCGTGCTCGACCAGAGTCGCCTCCAGCTCCTGGGCCTGAGTCCCACCGAGGTCGCACAGCAGCTGCAATTCCTGCTGACCGGAGTACCGATCACGCAAGTCCGCGAAGGCATCCGCACCGTCGAAGTCGTGGCACGCAGCTCGGGCCCCGATCGCCTCGACCCTGCCAGGCTCACCGATCTCACCCTGACCAATCGCGAGGGGCGCCGCATCCCTTTGAGTCAGGTCGGTCATTTCGAGGTGAGACCCGAAGACCCGATCCTGAGGCGCCGCGATCGCACGCCGACCATCACTGTTCAATGCGATTACGATGAATCACTGCAGCCGCCGCAAGTTTCAATAGAGATCGGGAAGGCGCTCAAGCCCATCATTGCGAAACTTCCGGCGGGGTACGAAATCCAGATGGGCGGCAACATCGAGGATTCCGCCAAGGCCAATTCCGCGCTCGCACCGGTCTTTCCCGTCATGATCCTGCTGACGCTCCTCGTGCTCGTGCTGCAGACGCGATCGTTGGCGGGGATGACGATCGTATTCCTGACGGCACCCTTGGGGCTGGTGGGCACCGTGCCCTTCCTCCTCCTGCTGCATCAGCCATTTGGCTTCAACGCGATCCTTGGCCTGATCGGCCTCTCGGGGATACTCATGCGCAACACGCTCATTCTGATCGGGCAGATCCATACGAATCTCACCGAGGGGCTCGCTCCCTATCACGCGGTGATCGAGGCCACAGTGCAGCGCGCACGCCCCGTCATCCTCACGGCACTCGCCGCGGTGCTGGCGTTCATTCCATTGACGACCAACGTTTTCTGGGGATCGATGGCAGTCACGCTGATCGGCGGTACGATCGGCGGCACCGTCCTGACTCTGCTCTTCCTCCCGGCGCTGTACGCGATCTGGTTTCGGATCCGGGTGGCGGAAGACGAGTTTCCGGCGGCGCAGGCGCAGCCGGCTACCTGAGGCAGCTCGGAGCACACTCGCGAGGACAGACGCTTGACAATGCATGTAGCTACATATACTATACGCTCCATGAAGATCCAGCCGCTCCCGTGCTACTGCGCGACGCTCCGGCAAGCCGCCAGGGCCGTCACGGTTCTCTACGAGGAGATGATCGCAGAGCGTGGTTTGCACGCGACGCAATTCACCGCCTTGCAGGTGATCGAGTCGGCTCCGAACTTGACCACGACCGAGCTGGCGGAGGTCATGGGGATCGATCAGACCACTGCCACCCGCACTCTGGCGCTGATCAAGCGAAGCGGGCTGGCGACCGATACCGTCGGACAGGATCGCCGGCAGCGACGCTGGAACCTGACTTCCAAGGGGCGGGAGCAGTTTCGAAAATTGAAACCCCGATGGGAAGCGGCGCAGCAGGCATTCGAGAAGCGCTTAGGCAGGGCGCAAGCCATCGCACTTAAGGACGCGGCTTATCTGGCTGCGAGCCGGATTGCCTCCGCGTAATGAGGAGAGGCCGTTTGCCAGTCATTCTTGCTCTATAACATGTAGATACATATAAGTAGATCTCTGCGGCGACGGCGCGAGAAGGACAAATCATCGCGACGCGCTCAACCCGAATCTCGGACAGCGCACCGACCCGCAGCACCGATATTCGGGTCGGACATCCACGCGGCGATGTTCGGAAGGTTCACTTACCGATCCGCGGTCCTCTCGAAGCTCATCACCTGGCCGTTCGCGGTTTTCGCCAAGGTAGAGCGGGGCCGTTGCAGCTATCTGCAGTTCATGGAGGATACATTCGCCACTGCGGCCTCCTTCCGCAGCGGCGGAAGTTGGACTTTCCAAAGCGATCCCAATGGAGCACGCGTTATGGTGTAGTCTCGATGGGCGGCGTCGGGGAGAGGAAAGAGGCGCCACTTTCGCTAGGCTGCATGGATTCGCAGCGGAAGGTGCGCGAGGCCGCGCAGCGTGTTGTTGAAGCGCCGCACGGGTTCGCCCGCGAGCTCGATCCGGGACGCCTGCCTGGCCAGCGCCTGTAACACCACTTCCCCTTCGAGCCTGGCCAGGAGCTGGCCGACGCAGACATGGATTCCCGCGCCGAAGCCGACGTGGCCGATCGCTTTCCGCTCGATTTCATATTCGTCGGGAGAGTGCCACTGGCGCGGATCGCGATTTGCCGCTCCCAGGAAAAGGAGCATCTTCCGTCCCTCCTGCAACGTGATGCCGCCCAATTCCGTTGCACGAGTCGTGGTGCGGAAGAATGTCTGAACCGGTGACTCGAATCGGATCGCTTCCTCGAATGCCGCTTTGCTGAGGCGCGCCGGATCTGCGCGCAACTTGTCCCACTGAGCGGGAAATCGAGCCAACGAGAAGAGCGCCGCACCGATGCCGTTCACGGTAGTGTCCACTCCGGCAGTGAGGATGGCGCGTACGAGCTTATGCGCCTCCTCGTGAGTGATTTCTCCGGCATCGGCACATTGATAGACGATGACGCCGAAGCCATTCGGCCGCAAGTTCTTGCGGAGCGCCTCGGCTTCGACCCAGGGGAACACCTCCTGCGCCCGCGCCGCCGAGGCGCGAAACAGGTCGTTGTCGGGCCCGAAAGAATTGAAAACCATGTCCCCATAGGGCAGAAGATGATGCCGATTTTCCGCGCGCATGCCAATGGCATCCGGAAAGACGCGAAGGGGAAATGCTTCCGCGAGCTCTACGCACCCATCGAATTCACGCTTGGCGACAAGCGCTGCCACCATCTCCTCGGCCACCGCCGCGAAGCTCTCGCGCAACGAGCGCATCACTGCAGGGGATAGTGCCTTCGTCAGCACCGATCGCGACCGCGTGTGGATCGGCGGGTCCGCCTCGAGGATCAGGCTCGGCAAGCGAAAGCGGCCGTGGAGCGCAAAATCGGCCAGCCCGACCCCGCGCGCGGATGAGAAGGTCTTGTAGTCCAATAGCGCCTGGCGGACCTCCTCGTAACGCGCGCTGGCGGCCACATTGTGTGTCGGTAGCCAGATCACCGTGCCCGCGTCGCGCATGACGGCATGGGCCGGGTAGGGATCCGAAAAGAATTCGACGCTGAAAGGGTCGATCGCGACGGCTGTCGCGCCTTCGGGTGGATCATCGGGATACAACGCGCCAGTGACTCGATCACTCATGGCCTTCACCCTGCAAGCGCGGGACTGAAGATTCAGCTCTGCCGGCGCGCGACGGCTTCGATCTCGATGAGAGCCTCGGGCAGGACGAGAGGACATACTACGGTGGAACGTGCGGGGCTGGTCTCGCCGAAAGCAGCGGCGTAGCTTTCATTGAACGCCGCGAAATCGGCAGCTTTCGCCAGCCAGACAGTGGTTTTGACCACGTCCGCAAGTCCGAGTCCGGCCTCCCGGAGCACTGACTCGAGGTTGCTCACGGCCTGCCGGGTCTGGCCGCCGATATCGGTCGCTGAAATCCGGCGATTCGCATCGAACGGAAGCTGGCCGGAGACGAAGACGAGTGAGCCTGCTTCCGTCCACTGGGAAAGATGGGGCTTGATCATGTGGGACTCCTCGGCGCAGGGGTGGCATCGAGACGCAGCAGGCGATCGAGCAGCGCTTGCGCGGCCCGCGACTTGACGGGTCCGTAACCGCGGACATCGAGCGGTGCTCTTGCGATCTCGATGTATTCGTGGACGTTGCGGTCGCAGACTCCGCCCGCGAGTTGACCGACGACACGCAGGTAGGCATCACGCAGCGCCCGCTCGAGCCGACGCTCCGGCAAGCGGGCAAACACATCGAAGGGACCCTCGCGCAGGCGCCGCAGGCGCGCCAGCACGGCGAACAGCGGCATGATCGAGGCGCCGAAAGTCATTTTGCGCGGTCGGCCGGTTCGCGGATCGGTCCGGGCGAGAAGCGGTGGAGCCAGGTGGACTTTGATTCTTCGGATGCTCGCGAATTCCTGCGCCAGGGCGGCACGGAATCGTCCATCGGAGTAGAGCCGGGCGACTTCGTATTCGTCCTTGTAGGCCATCAGCTTGTAGGCGGAGCGTGCCACGGCCCAAACGAAGTCATCGCCACGAGCGAGCGGAGCGGCCGCCTTCTGTGCTTCGTGAATCAGTGTGGAATATCGATCCGCATATCTCCTGTTCCAGTAGCGCGCAAGGTCCGATGTCCGGCCCTGCACGAACTCCTGCAGAGTGGTCTGCGAGACGAGTGTGGCCTGCTTCGACAACGCTGCCCGGCGGCCGGCCGAGAACGCCGCGAGATTCATCTCGATCGATTTGCCGTTCAGCCTTATCGCGGTCTCTATGGCCGTCAGGCTCAACGGCAGACCGCCGAGCTGCCAGGCATAACCCAGCATGAGCATGTTTGCCGCGATGGAATCGCCGAACAGCTTCTCCGCCAGGCGTGTCGCCGGGAGTGACCGCAGCTCTTGCCGCGTGGCATCGGCCAATCGCGCGATGAGAGAGCCTGGCTCGGTGAGGGAATGACCGCTCACCTGGAAATCCGCCGTCGCCGTGAGGTCGGCGTTCGCGAAGATCCGGGTTTGCTCGGATATCGTCTCGAGGCATTCCGGATGCATGCTGGCGATGAGATCGCAGGCGATGACGACTGCTGCTTGCCGGGGCCCCACCTTCACCGCGGCACCGCCGGGCGGCATGGGGGCCAGGCGAATGTGACTGAACACTGCTCCGCCTTTCTGGCTGAGGCCCGTCATGTCGTACAGACTTGCGCCCAGGCCCTCGATTCGTGCCGCCATCCCGAGGATCGCACTCACGGTAACCACGCCGCTGCCGCCGACTCCCGTGATGAGGATGTCGAAGCGGTCTGCAATGATCGGCAGGACCGGGGCTTGCAGATTGGCATCGGCGGGCTCCGCCTGCGCGGTGCGCCTGAGCCGGGCGCCTTCCACGGTAACGAAGGACGGACAGAAGCCGTTCGCGCAGGAGGTATCCTTGTTGCAGGCCGATTGGTCGATCTTGCGCTTCGCGCCGAGCTCGGTCTCCAATGGCTGGATGGCCAGGCAATTGGACTCGGCGGAGCAGTCGCCACAATCCTCGCACACCAGAGCATTGATGAAGATGCGCCGATCCGGGTCCGGGAAGGCACCGGCCTTGCGCCGCCGGCGCTTCTCCGCTGCGCAGACCTGGTCGTAGATGAGGACGCTGACGCCGCTCTCTCTGCGCATCGATTCCTGCACCAACATCAGCTCATCGCGAGACTTGAGCTCGGTTCCCGCCGGCAGGGGCTCGCGCGAGAACCGCCGCGGGTCCTCCGCAACGACGACGACCCGTCTCGCCCCTTCTGCGATCACCTGTTGGGCGATTCGGGCTACCGTGAGTCCGCCTTCTACGGGCTGGCCGCCGGTCATCGCGACAGCATCATTGAAGAGAATTTTGAACGTGATATTCGTGCGCGCCTGCACCGCGGCGCGTACGGCGAGGGACCCCGAATGGTTGTAAGTGCCGTCGCCGAGGTTCTGAAAGATGTGGGGTACATCTACGAACCTCGACAGGCCGATCCAGTTGGCGCCTTCTCCTCCCATCTGCATCATTGGAATGGGACGGCGATCCGGATGGAACGCGACCATGCCGTGGCAGCCTATGCCGGTTGCCCCGATTGCTCCCTCTGGCACTTTCGTCGAGAGGTTGTGCGGGCAGCCGGGACAGAAGGCCGGACGGCGAGCGACGCCTTGTGGACCCGCAAGCGGATGTGTAAGCCGTTCGCTGATGCGCTCTGCGGCTGGCGCGAGGCCGGGCAACAGCTCCTCGAGCTCAGGGAGTGTCGCTCGCAACCGCTGAGCCAAGGCGGTGGCCACCACATATCCCGTGAGCGGCACATCCGCGGGCAGCAACGCGGTCCCATCCGGAGAGGTCTTGCCGCTGATGCGGGGCCGGATCGCAAGGTTGAAGAGCAATGATTTCGCCTGAGGCTCCGCCTGTGCGCGTTTCTCTTCGACGAAGAGGATTTCCTGCGCCACGCGGGCGGCTTCCTCGAGGCCCTCGCCATCGAGCGGAAAGACGAGCGCAATCTTGTAAATGCCGATGCCGAGCCGCGCTGCGCTCTTCTCATCGATTCCCAATGCCTCCATCGCGGTGAGGACGTCCCCCAGTGCCTTGCCGGCCGTCGCAATCAGGAAGTGGGGGGCCGCGGCTCCGAATACGATCCGATCCAGTCTGTTCGCACGCGCAAATGCTGCTGCGCGCGGCAGCTTGTGGCGTACCAGTCGGGCATCCTGCTGCTGCACGGCGACCATTTCCGGGCGGATGTGAACCCCGCCTGCGGGCTCGGGCAGGTGCGGCACGCCGAATTCCGGCGGCGCGGCGAGTTCCACCACGGCGCTCCCATCCGCAGTCTCGTTGACGAGCTTGAGACCCACGAGCAGGCCCGAGAATCGGGACAGCGCGACGGCGGCGAGTCCGAGCTCGACGATCTCGGCAACGGAGCTGGGATAGAGCACGGGCACGCCCCAGCTCGCGAGGGTGAGGTCACTCTGATGGGCAGTGGTCGAAGACTTTCCGGCGTGATCGTCTCCGAAGAGTAGAACGACACCGCCGGTTGCGGAGACTCCCGCGAGATTCGCATGTTTGATCGCGTCCCCCGAGCGGTCGATGCCGGGCCCTTTGCCGTACCAGAAGCCGAACACTCCATCCACCCTGCGGCCGGGAACGAACTCGATCTGCTGCGTGCCGGCGACGGCAGTCAGCGCCAGGTCTTCGTTCACCCCGGGGCTGAAGACGATGTCGTCGGCCTCGAGCATCTCTGCCGCTTTCCACAGCTCGACGTCATAGCCGCCGAGCGGCGAGCCGCGATAGCCACTGATGTAACCCGCTGTGCGAAGACCGCGGCGCCGATCGGCTTGCCGTTGCAGTATCGGCAGGCGCACCAGAGCTTGCCGGCCGCTCATCAGCGCACGGCCCTCGACCAGCCGGTATTTGTCGTCGAGAGCGATCATCCCTGCCACCCCGGTCCGCGCAGCACGCGGCCGGTGGCATTTCCCGTGGCCTGGCTTTCATCGAGCGCCAGCCCGCCATTGACCAGAACGTACTCGACGCCGGTGGCGAGCTGTTGCGAGTGCTCGAACGTCGCATGATCCTGGATGGCGGTCGGATCGAATACCACGATGTCCGCGAAATAGTTGGCCCTGAGCATTCCCCGGTGCTGCAGGGAAAGGTTGCGGGCGGGCAGGGCGGTGAGCTTGCGGACCGCCTCCTCCAACGTGATCAGCTTTTCGTCGCGCACATACTTGCCGAGAATCCTGGCGAATGAGCCGAAGGCGCGGGGGTGGTGCCATCGATCGCGCGATTGCGGATCGGGTGCGACGGCTGCCTCATCGGAACAGAAGCTCACCCAAGGCAGCGCGATCTGCCTGCGCAGGTTGGCCTCGGACATGACCGTGTAGGCGACTCCGACCCGGCTGCCGTCCTCGATGACCAGAGATATGGCGGTGGCTTCGGGGCTTTCACCGCGTATCCGGGCGATGTCGGCGAGCGTCCTGCCTTCGAACGCCTTCAGCTGCGGAGACTTGAACGCAAGCAGGCGAGTGCCTTCCGCGCCCGCCTGCGCCAGCGCGCACTCGAACCCTGGTGGTGGAGCCTGCATTTCCGCGATGAGGCGTGTACGCACCGCCGGATCGCGCATGCGCTCGATCCAGCTCTCGAGGCCGCCGCTCTGCACCCATAGCGGCATCGAAGCGTCGAGACCCGTCGCCCCTGCCGTGTACGGGTACAGGTTTGCAGTGAGGCGGACGCCCCTCGCCCTGGCCGCCTCCACCTTGGCGATGAGCGGGTCGAGCTTGTGCCAGTTGGCTCTGCCGGCCACTTTCAGGTGATAGATCTCCGCGGGCGCGCCCGAGGCCTGGGCGATGGCGATGGTCTCGTCCAGTGCCTCGAGAAGGTGGTCACCTTCGCTTCGCATGTGAGCGATATAGATTCCGCCATGCCGGGCCGCCTCGGCCGCGAGCGTCTGCAGCTCCATGGTGCTGGCGTAGGCCCCCGGGACGTAGATCAGGGCAGCCGACACGCCCATCGCTCCTTCCAACATTGCCTGACGTACCAGATGGCACATCCGGTCGAGCTCCATGCCAGTGGGCTGCGCCTCGCGCTCGCCGAGAACGCAATCCCGAACGGTAGCCGCGCCCACGAAAGATGCGACGTTCGGAGAGATGCCCTTGCCTTCGAGGGTATCCAGGTATTGACCGAGCGTTCGCCAGGACACGGGGTACTTCAGGCTCCCCTGCCTGGCCTCATCACGGAGAGCCATTGCATCGGTGAGCGGTCCCATCGACGTGCCTTCACCCGTGACCTCCGTGGTCACGCCCTGGTAGAGATCGCTTGCGCCCCGCCCATCGAGCAGCAACGTCTCCTGGGCCTGGCTCAGCATGTTGATGAAGCCGGGCGACACTGCCTTGCCGCGCGCATCAATGAGGCGTTTGGCTTTCATGCGGCATGGCGGACCGACATAGGCGATCCGGTCCCCGGCGATGGCGAGGTCACCCACGTACGGCGTCGCGCCCGAGCCGTCGTAGATCGTGCCACCCCGAATGACCACATCGTGCACTCGGTCCGCTGCCACTGCGCCACTGGCGGTCGTCTCGCCGGAAACAGTCGTCATGGCATTCTCAGGCGCGGTGCTTGGGGATGGGTTCGGATCATAGCGCCGATTTCGGTAAAATAAAATAATTCCCAAAAATCTATAACAATCGCATAATCCGGAAGCGATACCCTCGCCGAACGGAGAAGTGTGATGACGAACGTGCGCATGACCGCAGGTCCCTACGGCTTCCGGGCGAGGCTGGAAAGCGATCTGGCGCCGGCGACCTGCGAGTATTTCCGCAGGCTCTTGCCGTACCACAGCAGGATCATTCACGTTCGCTGGAGCGGGGAGGCGTGCTGGATTCCGCTTGGCGCTCGAGCGCTACCGTTTCCCGCGGAGAACGCCACCAGCTATCCCGCGCCGGGTCAGCTCATCTTCTATCCGGGCGGCTACAGCGAGGCCGAGATTCTTCTCGCCTACGGCGGCGTGCGCTTTGCCAGCAAGCTCGGCCAGCTGGCCGGCAATCATTTCATGACCCTGACCGAAGGCCTGGAGCGGCTGCCCGAGCTCGGCCGCCTGACGCTTTGGCAGGGTGCGCAGGACATCTCGGTCGAGCTGTCGTGAGCGCGCGCCGACTCAACCGGGCGCGCGAGTTATTTCGCGGAGACGCGGCGTCTCGGAGCGCCCTTGCCTGGGGGTTGTGCGGTTGCGAGCGCAGGTCGCTGCGCAACGGCATGCGCGGAATTCCTTTGCAGGACGCCGATGATTTGCGACTCCTCACCGGAGCAGATCGTCAGCGCGCGGCATCGCTCCTTGCCGACGGCCACGTAACCATGCGCCATGCCGCTGTCGAAATAGATCGACTCTCCGCTCTCGAGCCGCACCGGCTCATAAAGCTCCGTGTGAACCTCCAACGTGCCCGCGAGCACGTAGGTGAACTCCTCGCCACCGTGGCGGCTCAGCTCGCCGAACTCCGCGATCGAGCGCGCGAACACCTCGGTGACGATCGGCAGGAATCGCTTGTTGAGCAGATCCGTCGCGAGGAATCTGTTCTGGTAGGCGTGCGTCTCGATCACGCGGCCATCGGCGCCTCTTACGATGCTCCGCCGCCCGGTCGCGGAAGCGGGCTGCGCCGCGGCTGCCTCCTCGGCAAAAAAGACTCCGATGTCGACATTCAGCCCCTTGCTCAGTCGCGCTATTTTCTCGTAATTCAGCCCGACCTTGCTGTTTTCCATGTTCGACAGCGTGGAGACGGGGAATCCCGTGCGCGCAGCCACATCCGCGAGCCGCAATCCCTTTTGAAGCCGCAGCGCCCGCAGGATCGGCCCGGGCTTAACGATGTTGTCGGTCTGGTCCGCCATGGTCTTGCTCACTTCACGCGCCCTGGATGCGCGACGCTTGGCGCCACGCCGAGGGCGCGGCTCATCGCCCAATTACAATAATATCAAAATGATTTGCGGGAAGTCGGAATGATTCAACGCACTGCAAATCGAGGATACGCTCGTCATGACTGATCACTCCTGCGATTTCCTGATCATCGGCTGCGGCATCGCAGGCGCGGCCATTGCCTCGCACCTCTCCGAGCACGCCAGCGTGCACGTGCTGGAGATGGAGGATCAGCCCGGATATCACTCCACCGGCCGGTCGGCGGCGCTGTTCTCCGAGAATTACGGCAACCCGACGATTCGCGCCCTCTCCAGGGCGAGCCGCGCCTTTCTGCGCTCGCCGCCTTCCGGTTTTTGCGAGGCGCCGCTGCTGCGGCCGCGGACAGTCCTGATGTACGGACGGTCTCATCAGCGTTCGGCTTTCGATCAGCTGGTGAAGGGTGCGGGCGCGGAGGGAGATCTCGAATACGTGACGCCGACGGCGGCTCTCGAGCTCTCCTGCATCCTGAGACCCGAAGGTCTGCTCGGCGGGGTCGTGGACCGCAATGCCGCGGATATCGAGGTCCATGAGCTTCATCGCGGTTACATCAGAGCACTGAAACAACGCGGCGGAACCCTGACTCTGGGGGCGCAGGTGACCGCTCTCTACGCGGATTCAGGCAAATGGATCGTCCGCTGCGGTGGCGAAACCCATCGAGCGACCGCAATCGTGAATGCTGCGGGGGCATGGGCGGGCGAGGTGGCGAGCATGGCAGGGGCACAGAAGATCCCGCTGGAGCCTCGGCGGCGGACCGCGGTGCTCACTGATCCGCCGCCAGGCCTCGTGACGGAGAAGTGGCCTTTGATCGTAGACGTTGAGGAGCAGTTCTACGCCAAGCCGGAGGCCGGCCTCGTGCTGTTCTCTCCGGCCGATGAGACGCCAATCGCCCCCTGCGATGCGCAGCCGGAGGATCTCGACGTTGCGATCGCAGTCGATCGGTTGCAAAGCGAGACAACACTCGAAGTGCGACGCATCCGGCGCAAGTGGGCCGGCCTGCGATCGTTCGTGCCCGACCGCTCGCCGGTCATCGGCTATGACAGCCTGCAGCCGGGATTCTTTTGGGTGGCGGCACTGGGAGGGTACGGCATCCAGACCGCGCCCGCTCTGAGCGCGCTCGCGGCGGCGCTGGTGCTTCACCGTCAGGCCGATGAGCACCTGGCGAGCGTCGGCTTGCGCCTGGAGGACATTTCTACCGGCAGATTCGCATGACTGCGCGGATCCGATGCGGTCATCCGCCCAGGCTTTTTCGGGGTACCGGTAATAGTACCAATTTCAGTTGACAAACCCGTAACCATTTTCATATTCTGGAAATAGGAGTGCGACGGCCGATGTCGGGCTGCGCGGGGCACGGATCCGGGGTCCTTCTGCTCGCTGCTGATCGATGCCGAGAGAACAACCAACTATGAGCGATCACTCTCACCTCTCGTGGCGGCGGGTCTTCTCGGGGTGCTGCGCCGCATTGGCGCTGTCGCTTCCCGAGACCGTCCTCGCCGCGCAACCCACCCAGACCAGCGGCGTCCTGCAGGAGATCGTCGTGACGGCTCAAAAGCGGCGCCAGAATATCCAGGACGTGCCGGCCGCGGTGACTTCCATCTCGCCGCAGCTGCTCGAGTCGCTGCACGCGACCCAGCTCGCGGACATCGGCAGCTACGTCCCGGGCCTGCAGATCAATTCCGGCGGCACGCCCGGCCAGACCACCATCAGCATTCGTGGCATCGCGCCGATAGGGCCGGGAGCAACGGTGGCGACCTATATCGATGACACGCCGATCGGCAGCAGCTCCGCCTATGGCGGTGGAATCGCATTCGCCCTCGATCTGCTCCCCTACGATGTCGCGAGAATCGAGATCTTGCGCGGGCCGCAGGGCACCTTGTATGGCGCAAGCTCGATGGGAGGCCTGGTGAAGTACGTCCTCACCACGCCCTCGCTCGATACGTTTCACGAGCAGGTCGGCGGCGATCTTCAGGGCGTGTCCGGCGCAGGCGATGTCGCCGGGGGCGGCAGGGCGACGGTTTCCGGCCCGATCATCCCTGGGGACCTCGGTTTCACCACGAGCTACGCCCGTGAGGTCACCCCGGGGTTCATCGATGATGCCCTGGATGGGCTCAAGGGACAGAATCGCGTCGTGCAGCAAAGCGGCAGGCTGGGTCTCCTGTGGCAACCGAGCGCCGCCTTCTCGGGCACGCTCAACGTGCTTTACCAGGGGATCGATGCGGCCGGTGACGCCAACGTCGCGCTCGATCCGACGACGCTGCAGCCGCTATACGGGCGCCTCGATGACGACAACCTGACGCCGCAGCCCTTCCACAAGGAGATCCTCTACTATTCGCTCGCGCTCGATTACAGGATGTCCTGGGCGCACCTGGTGTCCGCCACGAGCTACACCAACACGGCTACCAGTCAGACCCAGGACGCTTCGTATACATACGGTGTGGCGTTCCCGTTCTTCGGCGTGCCGGTCGGGGAGTCGCAATACGCCTATGTCCTGCACCTGAAGAAGTACACCCAGGAGCTGCGGCTGGAGTCCGTGCAGGGCGCGAGGCTCGAGTGGCTGGGCGGATTCTTCGCGACCTACGAGCAATCCTCCAATTTCCAGTCTCCGAGCGCGCTCACGCTCGCCGGAATACCGATACCGGGAGTCAGTCCCCTGTTCACCGCCAACCTGCCGTCCACCTACACGGAATACGCGGGCTTTGGCGACTTGACCTACCATCTCACGGATCAGCTCTCGGTACTGGGCGGGGTGCGCTACTCGCACAATCAGCAGGAATTCAGCGAGATAGCCGGCGGGTCGATCCAGTCGCCGGTCAGTCTCCTCGACCAGACATCGAGCGAGGGCGTCGCGACCTACAGCGTCGGCGCGAAATACCGCTTTACGCCCAAGGTGATGAGCTACATCCGGGTCGCCACCGGGTACCAGCCCGGCGGCCCGAATCTGGCGTTACCGGGGGTTCCCAGCACTTTCAAGTCGGATACGCTGACCAACTACGAAATCGGCCTGAAGTCGCAGCTCCTGGACGATCGGCTGCTATTCGATACGGATGCCTTCGACATCGAATGGCGCGATATCCAGCTGCTCACGAGCCCGGCTGGCATCTCCTACGGAGCGAACGGCGGCACGGCAAGAAGCCGCGGCGTCGAGGAGAACGCATCCGTTCTGCCTGCCGAGGGATGGAGAATCGACACCACGTTCGCGTACGCCAACGCCATTCTGACGGAGAACGCACCGGCCATATCGGGATTGAGCGGCGACCGGCTGCCCAATATTCCCAAGCTCAGCGGCTCGCTGCGGGTGTCCTATACCCGGGAGTTTCTCGATGACTGGTCGGCAGATGCGGGAGCCGGTGTGCGGGCGGAGGATCGACGCTATTCCGACGTCAATAACGCGGTTGACTCCCGTCCGATTCCGGGGTTTACCGCGATCGATCTCGACGCGAGTGTGTCTCGCGGCGCCTATACCGTACGGATCTTCGCGCGTAACGTAACCGACAAGCGGGCCTACCTGACCTACGATCCACTCTTCAATCAGGCAACGGGCGGCATTACGCAGTTCGAGGCGGCGATCCTGCAGCCGCGGACGCTCGGCATCGCCCTCGATGCGAAATTCTGATCACCAGGAGAAGACCAGACCATGACTCGTTTGATCCCGCTTGGCGTCCTGGCCCTTCTGACCTCGATCGCCCATGCCGCGCCGGCATCGGCGCCCATGTCGGTGACTCGGATGATCGAGGCAAATGGGCATCGGATGGCATTTCATGTCACGCCGGGGCATCAGCCGGTCATAGTGCTCGACGCGGGTGGGGGCTTGGACTCCTCCTACTGGAACAGCATCCTGCCCTCGCTGGCCCGCAGCACCGGCTCGGAGATCATCACCTACGACCGCGCGGGAATGGGTGCGAGCGATGAGGTCAAAGGGGCGTGGAGTCTGCAGGGCGCCGCGGAGGATCTGGCGACCGGTCTCGAGCAGCTCGGGGCGACACACGACGTCATCCTCGTTGCGGATTCGATGGCGGGTGAGGTCGCGACGGCGCTGGCGCAGCGTCATCCCGAGTGGTTGTCCGGTGCGGTATTCGTGGATGCGAGCGTGCCACAGTTCTATACGCCGAAGGAAGTAGAGCGGGTCACCGCAGAGAACAGCCCCGGGATCGCGGCCTTGAAGTCGGCACCCTCGACCAAGGCGAATCGACAGCTGCTGGCGTACGCGGCCTCGTTTGCAAAGACCTCTCGCGCCTTCCATGAAATGTCCTGGCCCGCAACCGTCCCGGTGGTCGTGATCGTCTCCGGAACGTCGCCCTTTGGCACACCCCAAGACGCCTTGCTGTGGCGACGGGCGCAGTCGCAGTTCGCAAAGGGGGCGCCGAACCGGCAACTGGTGATCGCCGGTGGCAGCTCGCACGATGTGGTGCACGACCGGCCCGCGATCATCGTGACCGCCGTTCGCGATGTGATTTCCCGAGCCGGCCCGCAATCCGTGAGTGCTCACTGATGTCCGCAGTCGGTCTCGGTAGTCGGCAGAGCGTATCGGCGGCGAAGCCCTTCCCGCTGCCACACCATGCCTGGTACGCGCTCGGGATTTTCTTCCTGGCTGCCGTTCTCTCTTACACCGACCGGCTCATCCTGAATCTCCTGGTGGACCCCATCAGGCAGGATCTTCACATCACGGACACTCAGGTGAGTCTTCTTCAGGGCGCCGCTTTCGCCGTGCTCTACGCTTTGATCAGTCTGCCGCTCGGCCGGTATGTGGACAGCCACAATAGACGAAACATCATCGCCGCGGGTGTCGTGATCTGGAGCCTCGCGACCGCCGTTTGTGGAGTCGTATCCGGCTTCGGGGCGCTATTCGCAGCGCGAATATTCGTCGGCGTCGGCGAGGCGACGCTGGCGCCGGCCGTCATGTCCCTGATCCCCGACTATTTCCCCGAGCATCGGCGCGGCACCGCGTACGGGTGCTTCCTCACCGGCATGGCGATGGGCGCGGGCGCTGCCATGCTGATCGGCGGTGCCCTGTTCGAGGGCTTCCACTCCGGCCATCTTGCCACGGTGCCGTTGATTGGGCACATGGCACCCTGGCGTGCAGTGCTCATTGCACTGTCGCTTCCCGGTTTTCTGGTCACCGGGCTCATCCTCACGATACGCGAGCCTGCTCGGCGGGATGCGGCAAAGAAGAGTGCCCAGACCCAAGCCACCAGTCACTTCGCGACCACCCTTCGCTACTTCAAGGACAATCGCCGGACTTTCTCCTATCTATTCGTCGCCTTCGCGCTGCTGAACCTGGTGAGCTATGGGTGCGCCGCGTGGCTGCCGTCCGTCTTCATTCGGCATTTTGGGTTGACACAAGGTCAGGTCGGCACCGAGCTCGGTGTCGTGTCGCTGACGGGCACAGCGATCGGTGCGATCTTGGGCGGGCTCCTGTCCGATCGTGTCGTGCGAAGGGGCGGAGCGGTGGCCGTGCTGCGATTCACGCTCTGGACCAGTGTTGCGACGCTTCCTCTGCTGGTGTCGTCGATCCTGCCTTCGATCACACTCGTTCTCGTCGTCTATTTTGCATTCCTGGTGGTTGGCTGCATGGTCGGCACCGCCAGCATCACCGCGATCCAGAGTGCGGTGCCAGGTGACATGCGGGGGTTCAGCGTCGCGATCCAGGCATTCGTGTATACGCTGGTAGGCTTGGGGCTCGGGCCGACGAGCATTGCGCTCGCGACCCAGTATGTCTATCGCGACCCCAGAGCCGTGGGATTGTCCATGGTCACGGTTGCAGTGCCGGTTACCGTAGTGGGGACATTCCTCGTGTGGCTCGCGCTACCACACTACAGGCTCACGCACGAGCTCCTCGCCGCGGCGGACGGCACGAGTGATGAGTAGACCGGTCAGCACCAACACCGGCGTCGCGGAACGCATGCGACTGTATGTCTCGGCGGACATGGAGGGCCTGGCAGGAGTCGTGTCGCGAGACCATCTGATGCCCGGGGGGTTCGAATACGAGGCCGCGCGAGACTGGGTGACCGATGCGGTAGTCAGCGTCTGCGAGGCAGCCCGAGAGATGGGAGCCGACGAGTTGGTTGTCAGCGACTCGCACGGCAACGGCCAGAACATCCGGTTCGAGCGGATGCCGGAGTACGTGAGGCTCGTGCGGTCGTGGCCACGCCCCCTCGGGATGATGCAGGGCGTGGAAGAGGGCAGCTACGCCGGGGCGTTTCTGCTGGGATATCACGCGGGCGCGTCAAACCCCGCAGGAACGCTTGCCCATACGATCAGCAGCGAGTTCATTCAGGAGATTCGGCTGAACGGGCGGACCGTATCCGAGGCCGGCATCAGCGCGGCGATCGCAGGCCATTACGGCGTGCCCATTCTCCTTTTCGCCGGCGACGATGTAGCGGTTGCGGAGGCGCGCGCGGATCTTGGCGATATCGCGACCGCAACGCTCAAAACCAGTCTCGGCTCTCTTGCGGCGGTTACTCTCGCGCCTGCGGCGGCCGATCGGGTGCTCCGCGAGGCGGTCCGTGAGGCGATGCGCCGGATCGGGACTGCGAGCGCGCCTGGGGAGGCGGCTCCAATGCTCCTGGAGATGAGGCTCCGCACTCGCCTCGTCGCCGAGTGGCTGGGCTATCTGCCGCAAGTCGTGCGTACCGATGCTTTCACGATCGCATACCGAGCCGAAGACATCGCCGCAGCCTCGCGATTCATCGGGTTCCTCTCCGCGGCACGTATCGTTCTTGCCTGACCCGATGAAGATCTCGTGCTGGGCTGAGCATTGGCCCTTCAGGCAACCCTTTCGCATCTCCGGCCATGCGTTCGACGGGCTCGACGTCGTCGTGGTCGCCGCGGAATCAGAGGGCCTGCGCGGGCTGGGAGAGGCGGCGGGCGTCTACTATCGCCGTGAGACCGCGGCCGGCATGGTGGAGCAGATCACTCGAATTGCGGCGGAAGGCAGATCGATCGACCGTCAGACCCTGCCGTGGATCATGCGTCCCGGTGGCGCCTGCAACGCAGTCGACTGTGCGCTGTGGGATCTCGACGCGAAACGGTCGAGCCAGCCGGCTTGGAAGATCGCCGGCCTCACGGAAGTGCGTCCGCTGCTCACCACCTTTACTCTCGGCGCGGAAGCGCCCGGCGCTATGGCAGCCGCGGCGGTGGCACTTACTGAAGCGCGCGCCATCAAACTGAAGCTGCTTGGCGATGGCGGCGATTCCGAGCGAGTCGAGGCGGTACGAGCAGCAAGGCCTGACGTGTGGCTCGGGGTCGATGCCAACCAGGGGCTCACACCGGCGTCCTACGACGAACTGCTGCCGGCACTCGTGCAGGCACGCGTGGCGCTCCTGGAGCAACCGTTTCCAGTCGATCGCGACCGGTATCTCGATGGCCTCGGCGCCCCCCTGCCGATCGCCGCCGACGAGAGTGTTCAGGATCGGTCGGACCTCGAGCGCATGCATGGACGCTGCCAGGTCATCAACATCAAACTGGACAAGTGCGGCGGCCTGACTCAGGCGCTCGCGCTCGCCGCAGAAGCGCGCCGGATGGGATTCAAGCTGATGGTGGGCAACATGGTCGGGACCTCTCTCGCCATGGCCCCGGCCTACGTCCTCGGTCAGATGTGTGAATTGGTCGATCTCGACGGGCCGATCTTCCTGTCGCGTGACCGCACGCCCGGTGTCGCTTACCGGGATGGGTTCATCTCCTGTCCCCCGGATGTCTGGGGGTGGCCGCCGCAAGCTCCGGGCTTCACCGCATCATGAATCAGCTCGAGCTTCCGCAACCGTATCTGCTCTTCATAGGAGATGTCACCGAGCCTCGCTTTGCCAAGACGGCCATGGGCCTGCGCGATTGGGCGCCGGAGCGTTGTGTGGGGCAAATGCGTCTGTCTGAAGATGCGGTTTCATTGGGGCTGCCGGAGCTCTCTCTCGCCGAAGCACACCGCCGTGGTGCCCGGGCTCTCGTCATTGGAGCCGCGCCGGTAGGCGGCGCGATCGCGCCGAATTGGATACCGCACCTCGTAGAAGCTTTGGAGGAAGGGCTCGACCTGATCAGCGGCATGCATACCAGGCTCATGGCCATTCCGGCGATCGCGTCGGCGGCCGCGCGGACAGGTAGGCGACTTCACGATGTGAGGACGCCGCCGGACGGGCTTCCGACCGGGAATGGCCGCAAGCGTGCGGGAATGCGCCTGCTGACGGTGGGCACTGACTGCGCCCTCGGCAAGAAATATACGGCGCTGTCGCTCGCCAGGGCATTCCGCGAACGCGGTGTCGATGCGGACTTTCGTGCTACAGGGCAGACAGGGATCATGATCGCAGGCGCCGGCATTCCGCTGGATTCGGTCGTGTCCGACTTCGTGGCCGGCGCCGCCGAAACCCTGAGCCCGGCGAACCGACCCGACCACTGGGATGTCATCGAGGGGCAGGGCTCGCTGTTTCATCCGGCTTACGCGGGTGTCTCGCTGGGCCTGCTGCATGGCAGCCAGCCCGATGTCCTGGTGCTCTGTCACGAGTCCGGACGCACTCACGTACTGGGGCTTCCCGAATATCACATCGTATCGCTCGAGGAAGCCATCGAAGTCAACCTCCTGCTCGCCCGCCGCGTGAATCCCGCCGTGCGCTGCGCGGCCGTCAGTCTGAATACGTCCATGCTCTCCGAACCAGCGGCACGAGCGGAGGTCGGAAGGATGCGCGACGAGCTCGGTATTCCGTGCGCCGACCCGTTGCGGATGCCCGAGGAATTTGCGCAGATGGTAGACGCCTGTCTGGCTGCGCCACGCACGGGGTAGCACGCAGGCTGTTTGGGCACGGCACGCGAGGGTTGGACCGCGCCTACTGGGATGATTCCGCCTGGAAGGACCCGTTCTGTCTTCTTTCGGTGGCGGCCTCCGGCAGCCGTGTCTCGGTCCACGTGGGCGCGGCGGAAGGATCTGCGGGCGCAGCCCACCGTTTACCAAGCGGGCTCGAGGTCGGTCTACGAAGCAGAGGACGGTCGTGTTCGCAGTCGCCCCTCGTAATCGCGCTTTCCGAGCGGCACGCCCCGTGTGCGCAGGATGTCGTATGCGGTGACGGCGTGGAAATGGAAGTTGGGCAGCGAAAACGAAAGGATGAGGGTCTCCGACGTGAAGGCCAGCCTCCGCGGGCCGATCTGAAGGTCCAGGTCCCGGCCCGCCCAGCTGTTGACCTCATCGGGGGTGAACGACTCCAGCGCCGTTTCCGCCTTGCCGATCATGGCCTGCAGGTCGGCGAAAGGAACCGGCCCGACCAGTGTGGGCGGGGCGAACACGCCGGTCTTCACGGCCTCCAGCCCCCACACCGAATGGTGCCACGCCGCTTCGATCTGGAAATGGAAGGGCGCCATGTCGTCGAAGAGCCTGGCGTGCACGAAGTCGTCCGGGTCTGCGTGCTTCTCGGCGCAGTGCCTGGCCGCACGGTCGAGGAAACCCCCGACGGCTTTCACGGTCTGCAGGAAGGTCGGCACGCTGAGGTCGTAGAGTGATGTCGCCATCGGCTTCCCCCTAGCGCTGTACGAAAGGCTGATACTGGCTCTGGAACCGCCCCTCCAGCATCTCGAGCTGGCTGGTGAAGACCCTGATCGACGTCTCCGTGAACTCCTCGCTGTGCATCGGCTCGATCGTGGTCACCATGCGCACGGCGTCGCCGGCCGGGAAGAATTCCACCGCGATCGTGCTCTCGTAGGGTTTCACTCCGGGCACGAAATCGATGACATGCGTGAGAGTGAGGCGCTGGTACGGCCTGAACTGTGTGAATCGTGCGCGCACTGAAGATGAGGGTGCCAAGCCCAGCTGGTTCCTCGTGAGGGCGTCCGCAGGCTCCACGGCGATCATGTCGTAGTGAAGCATGCCGCCCTCGCGAGCCTCGATGGTGTGCACCTCGACGCGGGAGCCTTCGCCTCCCCACCAGGACTCGAAGCCTTCCTTCGTGGTCCACAGCCGCCACAGTTCCTCGACACGTGTCCGAAAGGTGCGCTCGATCACCGCGCTCGACCGGCTGGCGCTTCCCTTCTGCGTACTCAAGTGCGGGATCTCCTGCGCGCAGCTCGGGATGACTTGCGTTGCTCGAGCGCCTCTGCGAAGCGATCGAGCCGGCGCTCCCAGAGGCTGCGGTAGCCGGTGAGCCAGTCTTCGAGCTCGCGGAAGGGCTCAGGCCTGAGCGAGTACAGGCGCTGCTGCCCGAGCCGGCGCATCGAGACGAAGCCCGCATCGTTCAGTATCCGCAGGTGTCGGGATACTCCGGACTGATGGATTCCGGAATGCTTGACGATCTCACCCACCGGCCTCTCACCGCTTTTCAGCGACTCGACAATGCGGCGCCGGGTGCGATCGGCAAGCGCCTCGAAGGTGTCTATATACATATTGGTGCATATATATACCTGTGCATTTAATGAGTCAAGCGCGCTCAGTGCCCTTCCCTTCTGGATGCCCATGCTTTCGGCTGCCTGGGTGAAGCTCCCCATTTCCGCGACCGTCCGCGGATGAAGTCGCGGAGCAACTGGGTGAAGTCCTGAATCTCGACGTGGAAAGTGCCCCGGAGCGGCCGGATTCGGAGTAAAGTGCTCCCGCGCAGGTCTCGGCTAGCCTGCGCCCCCGGACCGGCGCTCTGACCGCTCCGAAGACCCCCTCCCAGCGCCGCCACGACCAAGGAAACCTAGTGCCCAGACAGAACTACCGCCAGGCCAAGAAGCAGAAGGAGGCCAGCAGGAAGGCACGCCAGCTCGAGAAGCAGCAGCGCCGGGCGGCTCGCCCGAATGATTCCGCAGGGACCGCGACGCCATTACAGGATCCGCCCGTCAACGGCAGCGATCCGACCTTGGGCAGCGGGACATGAGGCTGGGCAACGCCCGTGGGGCTCCCCCGCGTCACGATCGCTCCTACCAGCTGCGTCGCGACCAGGAGGCCGCGCCCAAGCTGCGCGCGATGTTTCCCGCGGTCGAGCAGCTGCGCATCGAGCTGAATTTCGAAGGTGGCGGCACGAGCACCCCGGTGCCGCAATCGCACGTCCTGCATCCGCCGGCCCGCGCGTTCTTTTCTTTCCGCTGTCCGTACTCGGACTGCGACGGGCGGTTCAACCTGGACGCGGCCGTGCACGCGGCAGTGGCGGATCCGTCACATCGGGTCGAAGGTGTGGTTGAATGTGTCGGCTCGCGGGCGAGCGATTTCCGATCGAAGCCGGCGTGCCAGTTGCGTCTTCACTTCACGCTCACGGCGGTGTGCTCAGGGGCCCACTGAGTGAGTTGGGAGCGAGCGGCTGGCTCTGGCACTCGTACAGCCAGATCTCGAAGCATGCGCGATGCAGGTTGACCGACTGCGGCATGATTCCCGGCGCGAAATCAACCTCGTACGATGCCTGCGCGGAAGTGATGCGCTCGCCGCAACCATCGCACAGACACCCGCCGGCGTACTCGCCCTGACACCGCCAGGGCTCACCGTGCGGCAGCAGCCTTTGTCGCAGGCGCTCGCGAATGACGAGCGTCGCCGCAATGTTGTTCATGTGCCTGGCTCTGCTTTGCCGAGGTAGCATCCGCGCCCAACGCGCCCGATCAGCATGCGCGCCCGGCAGCGTCAGCACAAGTGACGGTGGAGTGCCGTCCGCCGGCCCCCGCAGCGAATGTTCGGCAGCAGGGTCCCGGATCCTGTAGTCTAGGAAACGGCTCGTATCTTTTCGGCTTGTCTGCCTTGGCGCCATGCGCCGCCTCCCGGCGCGCCTTCCGGCCATTGTCTGCCACCCTCGCAAAGCTCCGCGAACCAGGAGGCAGGAAACCTGCCGCCTCATACCCTTTTCTCTCATGAGTATCTGCAGTGACGAAACTATACGTTGGAAATCTCCCCTTCACAGCCACCGACGACGCCGTGCGCGCCTTGTTTTCCCAGCATGGGACGGTCGAGACGGTCTCATTGATCACCGACCGCGAGACCGGCCGCCCGCGCGGTTTCGGTTTCGTGGAGATGTCGAACGCCGACGCTTCTCGGGCGATGCAGGCGCTCAACGGCACCGACTTCGACGGGCGCTCTCTCAGGGTGAATGAGGCACAGGACCGCGAACGGTCCGGCGGCGGCAACCGCGGCGGTGGCTCGCGTCGTTACTGACGCCCTCCGATCAGCGCCGCTCCCGGCGGCCATTACCGGGAGCGGCAAGCTGACCTTCGCTGTGGTGACGGGACACTCCCATGAGCGAGTATGAGTTCACGGTCTCTCTGCGCATCCGCCATCCAGCGATCGACCCGTCCACGATCACCGCCACGCTCGGCCTAGAGCCGCAGCACTCCTGGCGAGCGGGCCAGCCGCGCTGCGATCCGGCGGGCGAGGAGCTCGGCGGCGCGTATCGCGACAGCTACTGGATGGGACGGCTGATGGACGAGCCACAGGTTTCCTCCGATGGCGTTTCAGTGGAAGCGGTGATCCTGAAGACACTCAGCAACCTGCGGCGCGCACAATCCTTCCTCGAGCAGCTGAATGCGGAGGGCGGCGTCGCTGAGCTGCACGTGAGCCTCTACGCGCGCGACGACTTCCGGCTCGAGCTGCCGTCAGACTCCCTGACATTGCTCGGCCGCCTGCATCTCGCGGTCGTCCTCGACGTTCATCCTCATTCACCGACCAAGGCCCAGGTCTCGCGAGCGAACTGACACGGGCGCCGCTCACAGCTCCACTGACCTCATCGAATGGGCGAAACCAGAATCACCTCAGCGCAAGCGCTCGTCGCGGATCCTGGCGCGCTCAGGCGGCTGCTGGACGAGGTGCCGGATGCCGGCGAGATCTGCCTCGAGCTGTCCAAGCCGTACTTTACACGCCGCTGGCGGCACTCCGACCAGCACAGCTTCTGGATCGCGAGCGACGGCAGGACAGCCGTGTGCCACACCCTTACCGGCCTCGAGCTCGATGAGGTGATTGCACTGTGGCTCAGCTTCGACGATTACCGGCGGCGGCCCGGATTCACGCTGTCGGCGAGCTCGCTGGGCAACATCATCGAGACGGAGCTGGGCGTGACAGTCGAGCTCGGCGAGTGATCACGCTCAGCTTCCGGCCGCTCAGCGGCGAGTCGGTGATCCTCGTCCGCGGGCTTTATTTCAGGATCTGCGCCGATGGGACGCTTCGCGGGCCCGACAACGCCGTCACCGCCAGCTACCTCGATGGCCTCTGGCGGCTCGGGCGAAGGCAGCATAGGATGCTGGAGTGTCGCGAAGCGGTATACCTGCGCGTGACGACCTCGGGCGGCCGGCGTGAATGCATCGGGCCCTACGAGTGTCTCAAGGTGGCCGGCGGCGCGGTTTTCTCGAACGAGACTTATCTCGGCGCGCACACGCGCGGGGATTCGTACCTGCCGCAAACCGACATCTGGCAGGAGATCGCGCTGCTGTCCGACATATGAGGCAGCACTAGAGCGAGGAGAAGACGATGTTCGACATGAAGAATCTCTCTCGGCTGAAAAAGCTCGACGAGAACGCGCCCCAGCCCATGAAGGCCTTCTGGGCTTTCGACAAAGCGGTGTTCACCGCAGGCGCGCTCGACGTGCTGACCAAGCAACTGATGGCGGTCGCCGTCGCGCTGACGACGCAGTGTCCCTACTGCATCGAGCTCCACAACAAGGCTGCCCGCGAAGCCGGCGCCACCGACGCGCAGCTGGCGGAAGCCGCCTTGGTTGCCGCGGCCATGCGGGCTGGCGCGTCCGTCACGCATGCGACGCATCTTTTCGGCCCCCCGGGATGAGGCGCTGCTCGGCCCTGAGCTGAGCGCACAGCCAGCGCATCGCCGAATCCAGTAAGCTCCCGTTGGGGCTCTCGAGGCCCCGACCAGGGGTGGCGATATGTCCAAGGTTCAGGAGGCAGCGCTGCAGGGCCTGCATCCGACACAGCTCACCGTGGGTATGATCGTGGTCCAGGACAAGCGCAAGCACCTGGCCGGGATGAAGGCCGCGGAGCGGCAAGAGTTCCTGAAAGCGCACCCCATGCCGGCCGTGGTCGGGCCGCAGGGTAAGCTCTACATCACCGACCATCATCATCTGGGGCTGGCAGCCCTGGAGGCCGGCGTTCCTACGGGGTTCTTCCTCGTGGAGGCCGATCTCTCCAAGTGCACCCTCGAATCCTTCTGGCAGGAGATGAACGAGAACCTCTGGGTGCACCCGCTGGACGAGAACGGGGTGCGGCATTGCTACTCGATCATTCCCGACGGCCTCGGCAAGCTGGTGGACGACGTATATCGCTCGGTGGCCGGGTACGTGCGGGATGAGGGCGGGTTCGACAAGACACCAACCGCCTTCGCCGAATTCATCTGGGCCGATTTCTTCCGGCGCAACATCGCGATCGAGACGGTGCGGTCGGACTTCCAGACGGCCGTGCACGCGGGCGTCCAGCTTGCCCAAAGCAAGTGGGCAAAGAACATACCGGGATATAACCGCAAGTAGAAAGCCGCCCGACGGCGCTTTTACTGTAGAAGCTATGACTTTGCGGGCGTCTTCCGCCGCGCCAGCCCCTCCAGCCCGGCCGCCACGAAAGGTCCGAGACGCGCCTTGAGGGCGGCGACGTCGGTCGAGCGACAGAGCCCGTCCGAGAGGACATCGAGGCGGCCGGTCTCGGCCAGCGAGAGGGTGAGCGCGCCGGTGAGAAAGTTGTAGCCCCAGAAGACGTCCTCGGGAGCGGCCCCCGGGAGGGACTCCATGAGCGCGCGGATGAACTCGCGGACCGTATCGTTGAAGGTCTTGCTCATGAGGCGTCGACCCCACTCCGGGGAGTTGTTGACCCAGGCGAGAAGGGTGAAGTAGCTGTGCCAGCCGGGACCCGCGTGCGCGAGGGAATCGAGGATCGGATCGAAGAAAGCCCCGACCACCGCCTCGGTGCTCGCCGGCCGCGGAGCCGCCGCTTTGCGCACCTCCGCCAGCAGGCGCAGCCGCTCATCGTTCAGCGTCGCACCCCGACGCTCGAGCACCGCGGCAAAGAGCTGTTTCTTGCCGCCGAAGTGATAGTTGACTAGGGCCAGATCCACCCCGGCTTCGCCGGTTATGTCGCGCAGGGAAGTGCCGTGAAACCCTTTGCGGGCGAAGAGCTTTTCCGCGGCGTCGAGCAGCTTTTCTTTGGTGGTGCGTTTCGAGCGAGCCATCGTTTCTCCCCGTGAAGGGGCCATTCTAGCCTCAGGCCGGGCCTTCCCGCGCGATTCCGCCGCGGCGGGACCGTCCCAGGCGCGCCGCACCCGTGCCGTTGCGACCGCGCCACGCTCCGTCCCTGCTTGTAGTTCAACGACCGTTGTAATAGACTTCAACGGTCGTTCAATAAGTGTCACCGCCAAACGGTACCAACGATGTCTGGTCAGAGAGGGGGCTCGGCCATGTCCAACAGCCTTTCAGGTGCATTCCTCGCAACGTGTGTTCTGCTCGCGCCTGCTGTGGCGGCGGCGCAGGATGCCGCGACCTCCACCGCAAGCTCCGGCGCTGCCGCAAGTGGTGCCGGCCTGGCCGAGCTGCAGGAGGTCGTCGTGACCGCCCGGCACCGCGCCGAGAACCTGCAGAACGTGCCGCTCACCGATACCGCCGTGACGGCGCAGGCGATTCAGACCTGGGATGTCACCAATCTCGAAGATCTGAACAGCTTCGTGCCCAACATGAAGATTTCCGCGGACCGGGCGACGAGCAGCACCATCAACGTCTATATCCGCGGTGTTGGCCAGAGCGACCCGCTCTGGGGGTTTGACCCGGCGGTTGGCGTCTACATCGATGATGTCTACCTTGCACGCCCGCAGGCCGCCCTCCTCGACGTTCTCGATGTTCAGCGGCTCGAGGTGCTGTCCGGACCGCAGGGCACCCTCTATGGCAAGAACACCATCGCCGGTGCGATCAAGTACGTCACCCGCGACATCGTAGGCCCGACTTCGCTCACGGCGTCCGTGACCGGAGGCAACTACGACGAGCGGGATTTCAAGCTCAATTTCTCCACCCCGGTGGTCGAGGACCACGTCTACTTCGGGGTCTCTCTCGGAGAGTTGAAGCACGACGGCTACGGCGAGGTGGTCGCTCAACCCGGGATACCATTGAGCGCCCAGAACTACGTCGGCGAGCCGCTTTCGAACAAGGACGTTTTCGCCGGCCGAGCCAACCTCACCCTGCTCTGGGGCGAGAGCTCCAAGCTCGTGCTGATCGCCGACGACATCCTCGATGACTCGAACGCCTCGGGCGGCCAGCGGCTGGACGATTACCTCGTGCCGCAGCTGTCCAACCCCTTCGACATGTACGACGACATGCCTCCGGGCAAGGATTATTTTCACCGTCAGGGCTTCTCCGGCACCTACAGCCAGAAGTTGACCGATCAGCTCGATTTGAAGCTCATTGGCGCCTACTACCAGGGCCACGGCCAGCAGTTCATCAACTTCTCGGAGACCGCCGAGAACCTGTTCGAGGTGCCCGGGTTCTACAAGGATCAGCAGGCCTCCGCAGAAGGCCGCCTCACTTTCACCAACAGCCTGGTGAAGGGCGTCGGCGGCGTATTCTTCATGAACAGCACCGCCTGCGGCGACTACAACGCCTCGATCGGCACCCTCAACCTGCTCGGCATTCCGGCGTACGATCTTTACATCACGGAACTGGTGCAGGGCTGTGTCCGCACCAAGAGCTCGGCGGTTTACGGCGATGGCTCGTGGAAGCTGACGGACAAGCTGGACCTCGATACCGGTGTGAGATGGAACGAGGACCGCAAGACCGCGCAGGTCTACCAGGCGGATTATGCGAGCGTCGCGCCCGATCAGCTCTATCCCGGGCAACAGTTCTTCAACCCGAACGAGGTGCCCGCCGGCTTCTTTCCCGATCCGGGCGTCGTGACCGACTACAGCCGCGAGCGCCCGTTCGTGAACATCACACCGCGGCTCGGCTTCGATTATCACTTCACCCCGAGCCTCATGGGCTACCTCATGTACAGTCGCGGCTTCCTGAGCGGCGGCTTCGACATGCGGGGCAACGCCGCGGTGTTCCCGGGAACGGAGAACGGCTACAACTCGGAGGTCGCGAACAACTATGAGGCAGGCCTGAAGTCCACCTGGCTGGACGACACCCTGCTCCTCAACCTCACCGCCTTCTACGATCCATACACCAACGCCCAGATCGGCGTGCAGCAGTTCGTGGAGTACGAGGGTGCGCCGACCAATCTCACCGCGGTGCTGAACGCCGGCAAGCAGATCAACGAGGGTGTGGAGCTGCAATCGGCCTGGCGCGCGAGCCGCGCGCTCACCCTCGGACTGAACGTCGGCTACCTCGACTCCTACTACAAGGATTATCTCATCCCGTGCAACGTCTTCACGGCGGCGCCCGGCTGCGGCGCGAGCGTCGCGACCGTCAACGTCGCGGACGACAACAAGCCCCTCGATGCGCCGCGCTTTACCGCCTCGAGCAACGCGGCGTACACTTGGTTCTTCGACTCGGGCTCGCTTCTTGCTCGCGTGGACTTCGACTGGCGCAGCTTCACCAAGGTAGCGAATACGACCCCCAGCCTGACGGATCAGCCCGGCTTCGGACTCCTCAACGCCGGGCTCGGGTTCACGACCGCGAGTGGCCATTGGCGCTTCTCGATCGACGGCAAGAATCTGACGGACCGGCTGTACCGAGTGGCAGGCTATGATTTCGGCGATGCGCCCATCGCACCGGCCAACTCCTTCATCGGTGGCATCAGTCAGATCGGCTTCTACGGACCCCCACGCACCTACTCCGCGACGGTGACCTATCATTTCTGACCGACCGGACATCCGATGCGGCTCAAAGATCAGGTTGCGGTGATCACCGGCGCCGGCAGCGGCATCGGGCTCGAGATCGGACGGACCTTCGTTCGTGAAGGGGCCAGGGTCGCAGTCGCGGATCTCGATGGCGATGCGGCCACGAGAGTTGCCTCGGAGCTCGCGTGCGGAGCGGGACAGGCGATTCCCCTCGCGATGGACGTCACGCGCGAGGAACAGGTCGATGCCGGCATCACGCGCGTAGCAGAGACATTCGGCCGGGTCGACGTCCTGGTGTGCAATGCCGGCGTGCAGGTCATCTCACGGCTCGAGGCGCTGACGCTCGCCGAATGGCAAAGGGTGCTCGCCGTCCACCTGGATGGGGCATTTCTGGCAACCCGGGCGGCGCTGCGGCACATGTACCCCAGTGGCCGCGGCAGCATCATTTACATGGGGTCCGTCCACTCGAAGGAGGCCTCGGTCCTCAAGGCCCCTTATGTCGCCGCCAAGCACGGACTCATCGGGCTCGCGCAGGTGGTCGCCAAGGAAGGCGCCAGACATGGGGTTCGGGCGAACGTCGTATGTCCGGGCTTCGTGCTCACACCGCTGGTGCAGCGGCAGATTCCGGAGCAGGCGAGGGCCCTCGGGATCTCCGAGGATGAGGTCGTGAGCAACGTCATGTTGAGGGAGACCGTGGACGGCGAGTTCACTACGACCCAGGACGTCGCGGCAGCTGCCCTGTTCTTCGCCTCATTCGAGTCCGCGGCGCTCACGGGGCAGTCGCTCGTGGTCAGCCACGGCTGGTCGATGCAGTGATGACACCGGAGGCGGCAGCGCCGTTTCGTGAGGTGTACTACGCATCCGCCGATGGCCTGCGTCTTTACGCCCGCATCTACGAACCGGCAGGAATCGAGGCGCCTGCCGTACTGTGTTTGCCGGGCCTGACGCGCAACTCGCGCGACTTCGAGGTGCTGGCTCCACATCTCGCGCGCCGCTATCGCGTGTTATGCCCCGATCTGCGGGGGCGCGGCTACTCGGAACGCGATTCGAGCAGCCGGAGCTACCGCCCTGCCACTTACCTGGCGGACCTACTGGAGTTGCTGAAGACTCTCTCGGTTGCGCGCCTCGCCATCATCGGCACCTCCCTCGGTGGATTGCTCGCGATGATGCTGGCCGCGAGCAAGCAGGACATGGTCGCCGGCATCGTACTCAACGACATCGGCCCCGAAATCGATCCTGCGGGACTTGCGCGCATCCGCGGGTACGCGGGGCAGCTGCCGCCCGTGCGCACCTGGGCTGAAGCGATCGTGCAGCTGCAAAGTGTCCATGGCGATGCGTGGCCGGGTCTCGATCCCGCGGCCTGGCAACGACTCGCACGCCGCGGCTATCGGGAGAACGCGAGCGGTAGCCCCGTGCTCGATTGCGACCCCGGAGTCGGAAATGCCCTCAGATCGGCCCCCGCGCAGCCTGCCGACCTGTGGCCGCTGTGGGCCGCCCTTGGAGCGGTGCCTGCGTTGGCGATCCGCGGGGAGCTGTCCGACATACTGAGCCCCGCTACCTTCGAGCGGATGCAGCGTGAGAAGGCGGATCTCGTGCGACAGACCGTCGCCCGACGCGGGCACGTACCCCTCCTCGACGAGCCGGACTGCCTTCCGGCGATCGACGCCTTCCTGGCGCGGCTCGATTATCGGTGACGGCGCCTCGGCACTCAGCTCAGCGTCAGCGCGAGGAGAACAAGGAGGGTCGCCAGGACATAGGTAACATATGCGTTCAGCTTGCCATGATGCATGCGAGCAAGGAGCCGGGCGCCCCCGGTCAGATGAGTCGCGAGCACATTCAGCACCAGTCGATCAACCAAGTGTACCGGCTCTTGGGTGCGGCGGATTGCGACACGAAAATGCTGCGCCACGGTCTCCTCCGTGTCCTCGACAGTGCGAGGCCGGAGGATCGCATCAAAGACCACCCGCACGGGGTTTGAGAATCCCGTCGCGGTGTACGTCATTTCAGGGAAGAGCTGCCTGACGCCGCCGTCCCACCGGGTCTCCCGTACCGTGCGTCGGCTTCGAGTCGCCGAGCGCACGATACCCACCACGATGGCGAGCAGGATGACGAGAACGACGCCTCCGTAGGAAGTCGACATGGCGAACACCACAGGATTGTCGGCGCCACCGCGATGCAACACGACGAGGCCGCGTCCTGGAAGGATGCGGGAGCCAGTTTCGGCGCCCAGGTCACGGAATTCGGACGTGAACGCGGGTGGCAGGGCCGCATGGTCCGCATGTGAGGCAAAGAAAGCCGGCACGAGCGCTTGAGTTGCGCTCCCATCTCCGATCTGCGCAAGCGCTCCGCTGAGGGCCGGAATGACGTAAGTCGGCGTGACGCCGAGAAAGAAAGAGAGCGCGGCGAGGGCCCCCATGGGCGCGAGCATCGAGGCAGGCGCCTCGGTCGCTGACTCGGCGGACTTCGAGCGCGCGCGGCCGAGAAACGCGAAAGCGAATGCTTTCACGAAGCAGGTGACGGCGAGTGCCGCAGTGAGCGCCAGCGTAACGCCGGCGAACGCGAAGACGAGCTTGACGGCACTCGATGAGAGCTCGGCGCTGCGCAGAATCGCCTGCAGCGTGAGCCACTCGCTCGCAAACCCGCTGAACGGGTACATCGCGGAGATCGAGAGCGCGCCCACCAGAAAGAAGAGCGCGGTCCAGGGCATAAGCCGGATGAGGCCCCCGAGGCGGTCGAGATCGCGGGTTCCGACGCGTGCATCGACCGTACCGGCGCCGAGAAAGAGCAGCGCTTTGTATACGGAGTGATTCGTCAGGTGGTAGAGGGCCGCGACAAATGCTATGCCGGCGAGTGCGGGCCGTCCCGCGGCGAGGAAGGCGAATCCCGCGCCGAGACCCGCGACGATGATGCCCATGTTCTCGATCGAGCTGTGCGCCAGCATCGTTTTCGCATCGTTCTCCGTCGTGGCATAGAGAATGCCGACGAATGCCGAAACGGCGCCGATGACCAGCGCAACGAGACCGGGGCCAATGAGATTCACCGGCAGAAGATCCAGGTTGACCCGCACGATGCCATAGATGCCAAGATTGAGAATGACGCCGGAGAGAAGCGCCGACACATTGGCTGGAGCCACGGGGTGCGCGCGCGGAAGCCATGAGTTGAAAGGCATGAGTCCCGCCTTCACACCAAAGCCGAAGAGCGACAGCAGGAACACCGCCCAGCGAACTCCGGGACCGAGAGTGGCGGCACTCGCGGCGCGCAGGCCGCTCACGCCCGTGACGGCTTCGCCTGCGGTACCCGCGGTGCGCGCGGTGTGGAACACCGTACTGATCGTCTGAAAATCCGATGAGCCCGCGGCTATTGCAAGCAGTATCAGCGCCACCGCGGCGGCGAGCGTCCCCGCCTCACCCATCGCGAGCATGAGGTAGCCGGCGCGAATGTTTTCCTCGCGCTCGAACTCGTAGTTGACGAGGAGATAGCTCGTGATCGACATGAGCTCCCAGGCGAGCAGGAACGAGATCACGTCGCGCGCTATGAGCACGGCTCCGATGGATGCGAAGAGCGCGAAGTACATCACGCTGAATGCGCGCAGGCTGTAATGATCGAGGTAGCGCTCGAGATACCCTGCCGAGAAGATGGAGGTCAGGCAGTACACAACACCGGTGATGAGGAGGAACAGCCCGGATGTCGGGTCGAGGCCGACGCGAAGCGCTCCGCCGGCCGCCGGCAGTCTCCAGAGCACGGCGAAGACCGGATGCCGTGCCAGCAATGCATGGGCGGCCGCCACGGAGAGCGCCACGCCAGCTGCGGCGCCGATAGTGCCGAGTAGCGCCGGATTGCGTCGCTGCGGGGTAATGAGCGCGAGCAGTGCGCCTGCCGTGCACAGTGCGAAGAAAGCGATCATAAAGGAGGCCTCGATCACGTCACGATGCCTCCTCCGGTACTGGGGTCCAGGTCGCCGGCGCCGCCCGACCCGTCGCTACGAGCAACGCGTGCAGAATGGCAAGCGGAGGAGGGGGGTTGCCAGGCACCTCGATATCCACCGGCACGATCGAGCCCACCCCGCCGCTGCACGCGAAGCTCGTACCGAACACCCCACCGGAGAGAGCGCAAGCTCCCGCTGCGATCACCGTGCGCGGTGTCGGCATGGCGGTGAACGCCTTCTCGAGGGCGGTGCGCATCTGGTCTGCGGCCGCGCCGACCACGAGCAGGATGTCTGCCTGGCGCGGCGTCGGTGTGAAGAAGAACCCCAGTCGATGCAGGTTGTAATAGGGATTCGTGAGTTGTTTGACTTCGTGGAGGCATGCGCCGCAATCGCCGGCGTCGACCACTCGGACGTGCGCCGAGCGAGCGAAAGGGCGGCCCAGTCGGCTGGACGCTGGATGAGGAACCGATGCATCCGGCTCTGCTGTCTGTGATGCTGATCCGCGCAAAATGGTCGTAGCCGCCCATTCGTAGCCTACGTCCCACGGCATCGCTTCCGCGCCGTCTCGGGCGCACCGAAAGCAATGCACACAGCGCCGCGGATCCACGTCGATGCGATTTGCGCGTGGCACGAGCGCGCCCGTGGGACAACGCTGCACGAGCGGGCCAACGCCGAACTGAGCTCCCTCCGATAATTGAACGCTCACCGGGCGGGCCGCAGGCAACCCTGGAGTGATCCCGGGAGCCTCGTCACGGTGCGCCGGATAACGCGTCGTGCGGATGCCCCATCTGAGTCCACTCCATACCCACTGGCTCATGTCGCGCTCCCGTCAGCGATCGTTCTCGGACACGGAGAGTCCGAAGCTCGCAAGGATGATGGGGAAATCCTGGAATGCGAACGCCTCGGCGGCGAGGTGGAATGCGTGCCAGTTGACGAACGAGGGCGGGATGATCCGATACCGCAGGATCACGCCGCGCTCATCGACTCGGACCCAGTGAAAGGCCGCGCCGAGCGGGGCCTCGGTCCAGCCGAGTCCGGCGCCTGCGCGCGGGTGTTGCATCCAATCAACGGTGTGCACGGGCCCATCCGCGAGCCGGTCGAGCGCTTGCGCCATGAGCCGCATGGACTGCCGCGCCTCGGCGAAGAGGATTCTGAGCCGGGCGTAACCGTCTCCCTCGGTCTCGCACGGCACATCGAAAGCATATTCATCGTAGCCCATATAGGGCTGAACCTTCCGCAGGTCGCGCGCAAGCCCGGAGGCACGCGCGATCGGCCCCACGAGGCCGTAGGTCGTGGCTTCGGTGGGGGTCACGATTCCAACCTCCTCCAGCCGGTCCAGGAAGCTGCTCGTCCTCACGAGCCGCCGTTCGAGGGCATCGAGCCGAGTGACGATTCTGCGCGCGCGGACGATTGCCGCTGCGAGCTCGGCGTCGGCGAAATCGCGCGTGAGGCCGCCACATACTGCCAGCCCGAAGAGATATCGATGTCCGGTCAGAGCGCCTGAAAGTCGTAGCAGCTCCTCCTCGAGCACCGCCGCCTGACTCGAGGCGACAGCGAGGGCGGTGGATTCGCAGATCTCCGCGATGGCGCCCGTGTGATGTCGCAGCCGCTCGAGCTCGGCGAGGAAGATGCGCAAGCTCGCGGCGCGCGACGGAATGTCGACTCCACGGATCGCCTCGAGCGCGCTCGCGAACGCGAGTCCGTGCGCGAACGCCGTGAGGCCATTGATGCGCTCAGCGAGGAGCAGCGCATCCTCCGCGCGACGGCCCTCCGCGATCTTCTCCACGGCGCGGTACTTGTAGAAGAAGCGTGGCAGCGCCCGGATCACATCCTCCCCTACTGTCTCGAGCAGGAAGTGCGCGGACTCGCTGATGCCGGAGTACACGGGGCCGATCGGCATGCCGAAGGCGCCAGGCGCATGGACGACACGTCGGGGGCGCCAGTCGGGATCGGGGACTCGTAGTGGCGGCGCCTTGGCGGCGTCGAATTCCTTGCGCATCGGTGCGAGCCCCTCCTGCCATGCATCGTCGTGCAGTACGAAATCCCCGAGCCGCGGGTGCCCCTCGAAGATGAGGCCGAAGAGATCCTCGGCTTCCCGCTCGTGCCAGTCCGCCGCGTGTATCACCTCGCTCACGCTCGGAAAGCGGGTGTGCTCGAGCGGTGCGTGCACGAGCACATGAACCCAGCCCGATGGCGATTCGGTCGAGTGGAAGAGGTAGCGCAGAGTCCAGCGCTCATCTTCTTCGACGATGAGCCCTGCGAAGGCGTAGCCAATCGTCTGGGCGATCCACGCGCAGAGCGCCCTGAGCGCGCCCGCGCGGCATTCGATCTCGTCAGCAGGACCGTCGCGATTACCCCGGATCTGCACGTGGGCCGTGAGATCCTCGGGAAGGGGCGCGGCGAGCGTGATGGCGTCCATCGCGACTCACCCGGGAGATGCGCCCGATGCGAGGCGCAGCAAGTGATCGATCGGGGACGGCAAATACAAGCCGAGCAGAATGACGAGTGCACCCGTGACGAGCAGCATCGCAAAACAGGTGCGGGGAAGCGGCACGACCTCTGCTGAGGGCGCGACCGTACCTGTGCGCGGCACCTGCGGCTCTTCGGCTCGTCCGAATACCATGCGGTTGATATGAAGAAGGATGCCGAAGAAGGCGATCGCTATGAACAGAGCCAGCAGCGCCATGAGGGCGTATTGCCGCTCGGCGAATCCTGCCTTCAGGATGGTAAATTCGCTCAAGAACACGGCGAGTGGTGGGGCTCCACCGATGGCAAGTCCCCCGAGGAGCAGGCTCGCCGCAGCGGCTCGGGACTTGCGAATGAGGCCTTTCACGGAGGCGATCTCGCGCGTCGTCACCGTGAGAAGCGCGGAGCCGGCGGCAAAGAAACAGAAGGATTTGGTCACCGTATGGCAGACGATCTGATAGAGCGCGCCATACTGGGCCGCGCTGCTGCCCAGTCCTGCGGCCACGAGGATGATGCCCATGTGCTCGACGGTGGAGAAGGCGAAGAGCCGCTTGTAGTCCCGCACCTGAAGCAGCAGGAAGGCGGCGACCGCGACCGAGATCAGCCCGAAGATCGGCACCCATTGGGCGACTTCCGCCGCAGGGCTCGCGCGCAGGACCGGGAGCAGACGCAAGATCACATAGAGCACGGTCGTCGTCTCGATCCCGGAGAGCAGCGCGCAGATGGGCGAGGGGGCCTGACTGTGGGCGTCGGGCAGCCACGTGTGGAGCGGCACGAACCCCACCTTGGTGCCGAATCCGACCAGGATGAGTAGAAATGCAGCCGCGATCAGGGGAGCCGGCATCCGTGGCGCAGCGGCGAGGAGTCCGCTCCAGGAGTAGGTGGCTCCGCCGGCGGCCTCGAGCGCGGCAAAGAGCATCAGAAAGCCGAGAAGTGCAATGGCGGCCCCCATGAGCGAAAGGGTGACGTACTTCCAAGCTGCCTCGAGCGCTTCGCGCGTGTTCTCGAAGCTCACCAGGAGAGCTGAGGACAGTGTGGTGAGCTCGACGAAGATCCAGACGAGAGTCGGCTCCACGGTGAGCGGGATGGCGAGCATCGCGAAGAGAAATACGTTGTAGTTTGCATAATAGATGCGAAGTCGCGCGGCATGCTCCGCACAGGTGCGCTCCATATAGCCCCACGAGTAGATCGCGGCCGTGGCGCCGATCAGGGCGACGAGCGCTACGATGAGGGTGGACAGGCCGTCGGCGACGAGAAAGCCGGGAACCACGCTCACGGAGGTTCCGAGCGAGGAGCTGCTGACGGGAGCGCCTGCTGAGACGCGGTGGGCGATAACAATGGCGAGGATCAGCACCCCCACAGCGCTTACGACGGTCACGGCCTGTGCGACCCGGCGCACGGGTACGACGGCGCTCAACGCTGCAGCGGTCAAAGGCAGAGCGAGCAGCAGGATGAGGATCATGCGGCTTCATCTTCGCGCAGCGGCTCGGCCTCGCGGAGCGTCGCGAGCGCCCCCACGCGAGTCGAGCCGATGCGGCGCTGGATCGTGCGCACGAGCACACCGGTGACGAAGACCAGGATGAGTCCGTCGGAGGCCGCGGCCAGCTCGACGATGAGCGGCAACTCGCGCGAGAGCGCAATACCGGCAAAGAAGGCGCCATTCTCCATCGCCAGGATGCCGATCAGCATTGGCACCGCCTCACGCCGTACGGCGAGCGTGTAGGCGCCAAGCAGGAGGCCGGCGAGCCCAATGGGTACGTTGGCGCTGCGATACGGCTCAGCGACGGCCCCGAGAATCGGGACGGTGAGAAAGTATGCGAGGATCGCGAGCAGCAGCGCGATCGTGAGTGAGGTTGGGATGTTGAGCACCTGATCGATCTCGCGCCGCGTGTAGACCTCCGCCGTCAGGGTTCGGCGCAGGATCCACGGAATGATGATGGGCTTGGAGACGAGATTGACGGCGCCGACGCCCGCAAGGTGCCACGAGTCATATTCACCGGCGAGAAGAAAGGCGGAGGCGGCGAGCAGCAGCGATTGATATATGAAGAGGAGGAGGCAGCCGCGCGTTTGGCGGGTGGCAATCATCGCGAATGCGCTGAGGAGGAACAGACCCCCGGCGAGGGCGTTGAGCGAGGCAAGAATCGGAGCGGCGCTGGAAACACTCATCGCCAGGGCTCTCGGATCTCAGGACGTGAAGACTCTGGAGATCATCGCCGCAACGCACGTGATGAACGCCGCACCTAGGAACTCCGTGATGCGAAAGAGACGCAGCTTCGCGAGTGAGGATTCGATCACGACGATGATGAGAACGAGAGCGAGGATCTTCAGGCCGATGAGCGGAATTGCAAGGAGTGCCGCGGAGAAACGCTGCTCGCTGGCAAGCCCCCATGGCGAGACCAGCACATTCAAGAATACGCACATGAGCACCATGAGCTTCATGTGCCCGCCCCACTTCATGAGTGCGGCGCCGCGGCCGGAGTACTCGAGTGCTTTGGACTCCCCGATCATCGCGAGCTCGAAGTGTCCGGTCGGATTGTCCACGGGGATGCGATCCGCTTCGGCCAGGATCAGCATGAGGAAAGCGGCGATGAGCAGGATGTGGGGAGGCGCGAGAAAGGCGCCCACCGAGAGCGTCCATTGCTTTTGGACGATGTAGGGAATCGTGGAGCCCGCGACGAAAGAGACCGTGAAGAAGACGATCATGAAGACGGGCTCGGCGAGGAAACTGACCATTCGTGTGCGGCTTGCACCCATTGCTCCGTAGGGATTGGCCGCATCGATGGCGCCCAGGGCGGCGAAGAAGCCCCCGAGGGCGAGAATGAAACCGACTCCCACCATATCGGCCATGAAGGCGAGGAAGAGCGGGTATGTCGTGAGTACCGGGATGAGAAGCGTCACGAAGATCGGCGCGACGAAGACCACGTACGGCGTCGCGCGAAAAATCCAGGAGCTCTCCGTCGAGACGATCTCGTCCTTGTGGAAGAGCTTCCAGAGATCGCGGTACGGCTGCAGAACGCTCGGGCCGCGCTTCGACTGAACGAGCTCTTTCAAACGACTCAGGACCCCGCCGATGAGCGGCGAGAGAGCGAGCATCGTCGCGACCTGCAGCGCATTGACGAGGATGCGGTTCAGCATGACCGCACTCTCAGCCGCTAACGAGGGATGGGGAAGCTATCCGGGCTATAGGGATGCCGAGTTGGAAACAAGACGCCATCTCCGCCTCCTTAAAGTAAGGGGGCGGGCCTTGAGCGGGCGGGGAGCTGCTGAAAGTCGCTTCGGCTCACCCCCACCAAGCCCGTCCCGGTGGAACGAGCATGGTAGGCGTCATCAGCCGCTGCGGCAGTTCGAGGAGGAGGCCATCTCCGCGATTCGCCCGACTAGAGTAGTCAATGCCGTCAGCCGAGACAAGTTTTCGAAGAGACGATTCGGTCTCTGCAAAGTTACCGCTCAAGCTCCTGGACACGCCGAGGTAACAATGGTCCACTACA
>Ga0335074_10000665_pt1 | contig 47808 bp, 35 predicted proteins | sample Lox_Sample_23_FD_206715 | JGI IMG/M metagenome (GOLD analysis project Ga0335074, IMG submission 206715) | Soil microbial communities from Loxahatchee National Wildlife Refuge, Florida, United States - Lox_Sample_2.3 | ecosystem: Environmental > Terrestrial > Soil > Wetlands | place: USA...
GCTTCAGTGCGTGCAGCAGGAACACCGGCAGGCCCAGGAGCAGCACGGCGGGGTCGCGCCCGGCGAGGATAGCCACGCCGGCGACCGGAACGGCTGACAGCGGCCCGGCGACAAGCAGATTCCTGACCGCCAGCCGCGCGGACAGTGACCACAGGTCCACCGGAGACAGGCCAGGCTGGTCAGCGGTGAGCTGGAAGAGGTAGCCAAGGGCGGCGAGCGTGATGAACAGCGCGCCGCAGCCAAGGGTGAGCCCCGCTCTCCCGGAGAGCGTCGTCTCACCGGCGAAGTGGCGTATCTCGGCCAGGCCGAGCACCGCGGCCGCCATCGGGACTCCGGTGCCGAGTATCGTCCGCACCGACCATCGGCAGCGGAACTCGATAAGGAACTGGCGGACTACCCGGTCCTCGCCTTGACGGCGCCACCGGTCCAAGGTGGCCGAAGCAGCGCTGACCGCGACCGGGGCGGTGATGAGAGGCAGCGCCGCGACCGTCATCACCAGGTTGAGGGCTAGCACGTTGAACAGCGTGGTCAGCCTGGCCACGATCTTTGTCCCGTAGATGCCGCCGGTCATCGCGCTATCCCTTCGTGCCCGTAAGGGCGATGCCCTGGATAAACGTCCGCTGGGTGAGGAAGAACAAGACGACGATCGGGGCGGTCGCCGCACTGGCGCCGGCCATCACCCAGGCCCAGTTCGTCGTGTACTCGCCGAGAATCAAGTCCAGGCCCAGCGACACCGGGTAGGAGTTCTGGTTGCTGATATAGACCAGCGGTCCCAGATAGTCGTTCCAGCAGTACACGAACTGGAACAGGATGACGGCGGCGAGGGCGGGCTTGGCCAGCGGCAGGATGATCCGGCTGTAGATGTAAAACTCGTTTGCTCCGTCAATACGGGCGGCATCGGACAGCGTCTGAGGAATGGTCATGAAGAACTGCCGCAGCAGGAAGGTGCTGAAGACGGAGCTGCCGAAGAATGTAGGGACTTCCAGGGGCAGGTACGAGCCGATCCAGCCGAACCGCTTGTACATGACGAACAGCGGAATCAGCGTGCAGACGAACGGCAGGATCAGCGTCATCAGCATGACGTAGAACACCGCGTTCCGGCCGGGCCAGCGCAGCCGGGAGAAGCCGTAGGCCACCAGGCTGCTCGATACGCAGACGCCGACGATCGTGATGCCGGCGTAGAGGAAGGTGTTCAGGAAGAACCTGAAGTACGGCAGCGCCCGGAAGAGGTCAGGGTAGTTGCGCCACAAGAACGGGTGCGGCCACCAGACGACCGGCAGCTCAAGTGCCTGCTGCGCGGTCTTGAATGAGGTGCCGACCATCCACACCAGCGGAAGCGCGAACATGGCCGACAGCACGATCAGCACGGCGTGCTTGCCGGCACTGGCGCTGACGGCACGAAGCATCCGGCGGTTCCGGCGAGGCTCCGGCGACGCCGGCCGCGCCTGGACCGGGGTCGCCCGCGTCTGTGCGGTCTGCATCACAGCTCACCTCTGATCGTTCTCGTAGTACACCCAGCGTGACGATGTCCGCAGCAGCAGGACGGTGACGATCAGGACCGCGATGAACATCAGGAAGGCCATCGCCGAGGCGTATCCAAGGTGCAGGTCCTGGAAAGCCTGCTGGTAGTAGTAGCTGACGTAGAACATCGTGGAGGTGCCGGGACTGCCCGCCGGGTTCTCGATCACCTGGGCCTGAGTGAAGTACTGGATCGACAGCACCAGGGAAAGGATCACGTTGAACAGGACCACCGGGCTGATCATCGGGATCGTCACGTGGCGCAGCCGCTGCCAGGGCCCCGCGCCTTCCAGGGCCGCCACTTCGTAGAGTTCCCTCGGTACTCCCTGAAGCGCGGCCAGGTAGATGACCATCGGCTGGCCAAGACCCCAAAGCCCAAGCAAGATGAACGTTGGCTTCGACCACGCGATCGAGAAGAACCAGGCCGGGCCCGCGATGTGAACATCGGCCAGCAGCGCATTCACGATGCCGAACGATGGCTGGAAGATCCAGACGAAGATCAGCGACGAGGCCACAACGGGCACGATCGACGGGAGATAGAAGAGCGTCCGGTAGACGGCCTGGCCGCGCACCTTCATGTTCAGCAGCAGCGCCAGCCCCAGCGCGGCAACGGTGGAGAACGGCACCTCGATGATTGTGTAGAAGAAGGTGTTGAACACGGCGGTACGGAACATGTCGTCGTGCAGCAGGCCGGAATAGTTGGCCATCCCGGTGAACTGCGGGTTCCCGATCCCGGTGAACCTGGTGAAGCTGTAGTAGAAGGTGGCCAGGAACGGGTAGAGGTAGAACACGCAGTACCCGATGATCCACGGGCTGATGAACAGCAGTCCGATCCGGAGCCGCCGCGCGTTGGGTGAGCGGATCGCGCGGGCCGCGGGGGCGACCGGGCGCCTTGCCAGCTGCATGCCTACCTCTGCCCTCGTTCCTGGTGTCGTGGCCGTTAGCCCCCGGCGGCGCTATTGGCCTGCTGGTCGATGTAGACCAGCGCCTGCTGCGGTGTCATGGTGTGCTCGGCGATGTCCCCGGCCGCCGTCGCCTCGGCCGTCAGGAACTCCGACTCGGTCTTGGTCAGCTTCGGCGTAACGGAGGCAGGGCTCGACATCTGCTGGATGAACACGTTCAGCCAGGGGTTGGCCTTGAGCCAGGCCTTGTAGGCCGGCTGCGAGACCACGGAGGGCGAGGCCGGCATCCAGCCGCCCTTGGGGTCCATCTTCGAGTTGAACGCCTCGTTCTGGTAGCCAGCCAGCCAGGCGATGAACTCGAATGCCTGCTTGGGGTGGGCCGCGCCCTTCGGGATGATGTTGAAGTTGCCCTGGCCGAACGTGCTCGGGGCACCCACGGTGTTCGGGAACGGCACGACGCCGAAGTTGCCGATCATCGCTGGGTTGGTGACCGGGATGTTCTGCGCGCCCTCCCACGGGCCGTCCATGGTGAACCCTTCCTTGCCCGCGACGAACGGGTCGTCATCGCCGCCAGCGACGCCGCCGTACGCGGTCGCCATGGCAGCGACGCCCGAGTACGGGTAGTTGTCGTACTGGGCGAAGAAGTTCGCCTCGGACTTCGCTCCCGGGCAGCTCTCGAGGTCGTACTGACCGGCCGAGTTGAAGCAGTTGACCGCGCCGAAGAAGCTGCCGAAGTACTCGAAGGCCGAGCCGGCCGACTCGTAGAGCGGGTAGAAGCCGATCTGCTGCAGCGTGCTGCCGGAGATCTTCCACTCTTTGGCCTGGTCCGCGTAGAGCTGCGCCAGCGTGGTGGGCGGCGAGGAAATCCCGGCCGCCTTCATGATGGACTTGTTGTAATACAGCGCCCAGGAGTTCATCGACATCGGCAGCGCGTAGAGCTTCCCGCTGTACTCGCCGCCCTGCAGCGCGATCGGGTACAGCCACTTCTCCAGGCCCGCGTAGGAGCCGGTCAGGTAGGAGGAGAACGGCTGGATCGACCCGTCGGCCGCGTACTCGCCGAGGACCGGGTTCCACTCCGTGAAGACGTCCGGCGGATCGCCCGCCGCGATCTCGGACAGCAGCTTGGCGTCTCCCGTAGCGCTCGGAATGCTGGACTCGGTGACGTGGATGCCCGGGTGGGTGGCGTCGAACTGGCTGATCATCTGGCTGAGCAGGGTCAGCGTGTTACCTGACCACATGGTCTGCCAGGTGATGTTCACCACGCCTGTTGACGACGCGCCGCTGTTCGTGGACGCGGCGGGCCCCGCGCAGCCCGCGAGGCCCAGGGCGGCGCAGGCGGCCAGCGCCGCGACCGGGAAGCCGCGCGCCCGTTTGGCTCTTCGGTGGCGCGTGGCCTGGTCAGGGCCGTACGGACTGCTCCGGCGGGGTGCGTGTATCTTCGCAATCACGAGATGCTCCTTTCCTAGGGGTGTGCATCAAGTGCCTGCCGCGCGGGCCGGACGGGGCCCGCGCGGCATCGGCGGTGGTCCTGCGCTTTCCCTGACGATCAGTTCAGGCTCGGGCCGTCGGGCGGGAGGCTGGGCATCCGTCTGCTCCGTCAGTGCGCGGAGCAGGCCGAAGCAAGCCCGGCCTAGTTCAGCGAAGTCCAGCCGCACTGTGGTGAGCGGTGGCGTCAGGAACTCGGCCACCGGCGTGTCGTCGAATCCCACCACGCTGACGTCCTCCGGGATGGCGCGGCCAGCCGCGTGCATGGCCCGCATCACCCCGAGGGCGAGGTCGTCGTTGCCGCACAGGACGGCGGTCACCGCCGGGTCGCGGGCCAGCACCTGCCCGGCTTCGTAACCAGACCGGGGGGTCCAGCCGCACAGCACCGGAGCCGGCACCGGCGCGCCAGCACCCTCCAAGGCAGCCATCCACCCCGCCTGCCGCTGGCTGGTGTGGGTGGAGGACGGAATGGCCAGGTGGTGCACTGTCCGGTGGCCCAGCGAGAGCAGGTATTCGGTTGCCTGGGTGGCTGCCTTCCGGTCGTCCAGCCACACCCATGGCCGTCCCGGACCCGGGTCGCTGGCCGGCGTCTCAACCATCGCCGCCATCCGGCTCCCCGCAGGGACAGCTTCCAGGGCCATGGTCCCGGCCCGGTCATAGGCAATGACGATCAGCGACCCTCCCGGCTCGATGGCCCTGATCACCGCGTCGGCCACCTCCCCGGGCACTACCGAATCCACGACGCGGACTCCTACGGCGAAGCCCGCGGCGCGCGCGGCCTCCTCAATGCCCTGCAGGGCGGCCTGGTACCCATACAAGGTCGTGTTCGGCGTCAGGACAGTGACCGACCGCGCGGTTCCGCCGGCCAGCACCCGGGCGGCCCGGTTCGGGCGGAATCCGAGGTCCTCGATGGCCGCTTGGACGAGCTCACGCGTGGCTGGCCGGACGCTCGGGTGGCCGTTGATCACTCGCGACACCGTCTGGTAGGAAACCCCGGCCGCGGCGGCCACGTCCAGAATGCTGGCCGGCCGCAGGTCACGACGCTTACCGCGCCGTTGGTCCGGGCTACTTGAGACTTCGGGTGCGGCCATGCCAGGATTGTGAACGTTCACACGAAGTGGAGTCAAGGGGTCCTGCTATCACGATTTGACGGAGCCGCAAACACACGGAACCGCAGGACAAGGTCACGGGCGGGCCGCTGCTGCGATGAGGAGAAGCGCTTGGGCGGAACACAGCAGCCTCAGCTGGTCATCGGCTGGGCAGACGAGGGCCTGGATCTGCGGATCGAGGTAGGCCCTGACGGAATGGCCAGGCTCACCCGCCTGTCAGCCCCTGGCGCTGAGGCCCTGTCGTCCGACGCGGCGCTGCCCTTGCTGGACGTCATCGTGACGGGTGAGGGCCGCGGATGGTCGGGCGGGCGGTACTGCGAATCCGAAGCGGGTGCCCGCTTCCGCTACGCCGGCCACAGCGAGCGAACCGTGGACGGGACCTGGCGGGAGCTGCGCGTGGACCTGGACGACCCGGTGACAGGGCTGCGGGCCCAGGTCTTCTACCGGGTCCTGGCCACGGGTGCGGCCTGCGGCGTGCTCCGCTCCTGGGTGTGTCTGGAGAACCACGGCCTGCGGCCGGTCACGGTTGAGTCGCTGACCTCGTTCCTTTTTGGAGGTCTTGGCACTGGGACAGGCCCGGATGACCTGGCCGACCTGGACGTGCTGTGGGCGGAGAACGACTGGATGGCCGAAGGGCGCTGGCAGATCCGGCAGCTCCGCGACGCTCTTCCCGACATCAACCGCCAGGCGCTCGGCGCCGACCCAAGGGGCTGTTTCAGCCTGACCAGTGCCGGAACCTGGTCGTCGGGGCGGTATCTGCCCGCGGGCGCGATCGTGAACAGGCGCACTGGGCACGCGTGGGCGTGGCAGATCGAGCACAACGGCGGATGGCACTGGCAGGTCGGCGAGTGCGCGCACCGCTACGTGGTTCCGGGCCCACGTGGGCGGCACGCCCCTGAGGGCGCCGTCAGCGGTGCCTACCTCGCGCTCCTGGGCCCGGCGGCGGCCGAGCACCAGTGGCAGGCCAGGCTGAACCCGGGCGAGGAGTTCACCACGGTGCCGGCCAGCGTCGCCGTCAGCCCGGGAGGGTTCGACGGAGCCGTGGCCGGGCTCACAGCCGCACGCCGCGCGATCAGGCGCCCGCACGAGGACGGCCGCCGTCTTCCTGTCATCTTCAACGACTACATGAACACACTCATGGCCGACCCGACGAGCGAGCGTCTCCTCCCGCTGATCGCCGCCGCCGCCGGGGCCGGCGCGGAGTATTTCTGCATCGACGCCGGCTGGTACGCCGAGATCGACGAAGGCTGGTGGGACACGGTCGGCGCCTGGCAGCCCTCGCGGACCAGGTTCCCCGGCGGGATAGCCGAGGTGCTCGGCTGTATCAAGGAGGCCGGAATGGTGCCCGGCCTGTGGCTCGAGCCCGAAGTGGTGGGCGTCAACAGCGAGGTCGCACGGCAGCTTCCGCCGGACGCGTTCTTCCAGCGCAGCGGGCAGCTCGTCGTCGAGCACGGCCGGTACCACCTGGACCTGCGCCATCCCGCAGCGGTGAAGCACCTGGACCAGGTGGTGGACTACCTGGTCGGAGAGCTGGGCGTCGGTTACCTCAAGCTGGACTACAACATCGCCGTCGGGCCCGGTCCCGACACAGACGGCCTGAGCCCGGGCGCTGGCCTGCTGGCTGCCAACCGCGCGCAGCTCGACTGGCTCGACGCCGTGCTTGACCGGCATCCCGGTCTGGTGATCGAGAACTGCTCGTCGGGCGGTATGCGCACCGATTATGCGCTGCTGTCGCGGATGCAGCTGCAGTCCACCAGCGATCAGCAGGACTACCTGCGCTACCCGCCGATAGCCGCGGCGGCCCCGGCCGCCATCGCCCCCGAGCAGGCCGCAGTCTGGGCCTACCCGCAGCCCGAGTTCAGCGACGACGAGATCGCGTTCACGATGGCCAGCGCGATGCTCGGCCGCGTTCACCTTTCCGGTCACCTCAACCGGATGAGCGGCCACCAGCGCGAACTCGTCGCCGAAGCGGTTCAGGTGTACAAGGAGTCGATCAGGCCGGCGATCGCCGGGTCGACGGCGTTCTGGCCGCTTGGCCTGCCCCGCTGGGATGCCCCCTGGATCGCGCTCGGCCTGCGCGGGCCGCAGGTCAGCCATGTGACAGTCTGGCGGCGCTGGCAGGAGTCTTCAGCGGGCTCCGGTCAGATAACACTCGCCGTGCCGCACTGCCGCGGTGCGCAGGTCACCGCTCAGCTGCTCTACCCGAGGCAGGCCGAAGCGGACGCCAGCTGGGATCCGACCACCGGCACGGTTACCGTCACCCTGCCCCGGATCCCGTCAGCCTGCGTTCTGCGACTCGCGTAACCAGCTGAGACACGGTGGCCGTCTCAGCCCAGGGCCGCCCCGCTGGATGACGGTGTGGCGGCGGGCTTGCGAGTATGGCGAGGTGGCCGCAGTCCGGTGAGTGTGGCTATGTGCTTGCGGGCCTGGCCGTCGGCAGCGGGGCTGTGCTGATCGAGGATTGTGCCGGCCAGGATGAGGAAGACGCCGTGCGCGGTATCGGCAGGCCTGGGCACGGCGGCTGCCCTGAGATGGTCGGCCAGTATCGCGGCGATGCGGCCGTTGAGCTCGGCGATCATGTTAACGCGGCCTTTGCGGGAGGCGTCGGCCCAGTACTCAAGCCACAGGCGGCTGACCTGCGGCCGGTCGCGGAACGTGGCGATGTACGCGTCGATGACGTTCCAGAAGCTGGCAGGCGGATCCGGGGATGCCGCGGTCGCCGTACGCAGGGCGGCCTCGAAGTTGGCGACGTGGGCCGCCATGGCCTGGTCGATGAGGACGTCCATGTCGGCGAAGTAGTAGTGGATGGCGCTCTTGGTCAGCGGCCCGGCGGCGGCGACTTCGCGCACGGTGCAGGCGGCAAGGCCCTGGTCGGCGAGCACGCGCATGGCCGCCTCGACGATCTGGCGCTGCTTGTCCAGCTGGTTGGGGGTTAGCTGCTCGCGGACCGCCGGCGGGCGCTCGCTCATGCCGCCAGCTTAGTTCCGTCCTAACCCGTTCAGGACAAGTGGGCGGCATGTCAGGACTATTGTCCTAAACTATGGGTCACTTGTCCTGACACCAGAGCTGCTGGCGATCCGAGCTAGAGGAGATGTCACATGACCGGCCCGTTCGTGTTCTTCGACCTGCGCACCCCCGACGTCGCAGCATCGCGCGCCTTCTACACCGAGTTCGCCGGCCTTACCGTCACCGACGTGCAGGCAGGGACGGGTGCCATCGCGATGTTCACCGGCAAGGGCGGCGCCCCGTGGGGCGGGTTCACCCTGCTCCCGGAGGGTGATCCGCGGCCGCCGCAGTGGGTGCCTTACCTGCCGGTCGGCGATCTCGATCAGGCCGCCCGCCGCTCGGTCGAACTCGGTGCCACCGTGATCCGCGACCGCATGGACCTGCCGTCGGGCTCCCTCATAGTGATCACCGATCCCGGCGGCGCTACGGTCGCCCTGTGGCAGGAGGCGGCCCAGTAACCGAGCAAGTCGGCCCGGCCCCAGGTGTGTGAGATCGTTGGCCTGCCCGGCTGGGCAGCCGCTGAGCAACTGCCTTCTGCCGGCAGTCCGGTTAGGAGGAGGACCAGTGGCTGAGGTGCCATGTGCGCCCGGCGGCGGCGCGCGCCCGGCGGCTGGGTGCGCCCGGCGGCGGAGCGCGGCCCGGAACAGCCGTCACTCCCGTCACACCGGCCACATCAGTTCACGCCAGGCACCTCAGCCTGGCTCCGCAGCCAGCGCGCCCAGGCGTGAATGTGGCATTGCTGCACACCTGACTACAGCAAAGCGGCATCGATCATGACGGCCTCCCCGCGAGCCCGGCCCAGCAGGCACAGGAAGCACAGCAGGTGCAGGGAGGCGTAGTGAGGAAGATCATCTTGGCGGTGGGGCGGCTCAGGCGCCGTCGGCCTGGTAGTTGCAGGGTGCCGGTCGTGTCAGATGTCCTCTGCCCGCTTCTTGAGGGCCTCGTTCAGTGCCTGGAAGCTGGCCTCGGCCTTGGTGAAGGTCTTGCCGGGAAAGGCAGCCAGGAGGCCGCGGAAGGTTTCGCTTTGCTCTAGCCGGGTGCCGCCGTCTGCCGGGGTCAGCGTGAAGCGGTGCTCGCCGGTGATGATGCCGGGCAGTCTGGATACCCACCTCAGCTCCGCGCCCGGGTCAGCGACGGTGATCTTCGGCTTGACGGTCATCATGCGGCCGTTGGCCGGATGTGCGCTCCGCAGCGTGATCCTGCTCCCGACGGAGACCTGCCCGGATGCTTCGCGGAACAGCGGGTTCCACTCCGGATAGCGGCCCAGGTCGGTCAGGGCCGCCCACACGGCCTGCGGCGGGGCGTCGATCTGGATGGTCGCCGACATGGTCTTCATGTGCTGTCCGTTCTGTCGTCCTTTACAACGTGCACTGTATGGAGTTTCCAGGATACTACGTGCAGTGCACGATGAAAGGTAGGGTGGCCGGTGATGGCATCAACCGGTGATCCCCCTGGTGACGCCGCCAGACTGGCCGGCGGTCATCCTGGCCGCGCCGCCCGGGTGCAGGGATCGGTCTGGGACCTTCCCGAGCACGGGAGCCGGGGGCCCAGGCCCCGGCACGACCGCGCTGCCATCGCGGCGGTCGCCGTCCGGATCGCTGATGCCGAGGGCCTGGAGGCGGCCAGCATGCGCGGGGTTGCCGGTGAGCTGGGCATTGCTGTCATGTCGCTGTATAACTACGTTCCCGCCAAAGATCACCTGGCCCAGCTGATGACCGACCAGCTGGCCGGCGAGTACGTCTACCCGGCCGGGCCCGCCCCGGACCCGCGTGCGGCCATCGCCGACCTGGCCTGCCAGGCCCGGGACATCGCCCGGCGGCACCCGTGGCTGGCCGGGCTGATGGTTCAGCGCCCGATGCCGCCGGGTCCTAACGGGCTGCGCTATCTGGACTATTTCCTCGGGCTGCTGGCAGGCTCCAGGCTCGAGACCGGAGCCAAGCTGGAAGTCATCGCCATGATCAGTGGCTTTGCCACCATGTACGGCGCGATGCAGGCAGCCCTCCCCGCTGAGCGGGCGGGCACGGTGCAGCAGAACGCTGCGCAGGTCCAGGCGTTCGCGGCGGCGGCGGCCAGTGGCCGCTACCCTCATCTTGCCGCGGCCCTGGCGGTCGGCGGCCCGCCGCGCAGCCAGGATGACATCTTCGGATCCGGCATCGAGCGCCTCATCGGCCTTGCGGGACCGGGGCTGCAGACCGTCAGCAGCACGAGCCCAAGGCGGCGGCCTTCAGCATGACCCAGACGCTCCGCATGCTCCTTGATGGGGAGGATGTGCTGGTCCACGCCGTGCTCACCGGACCGACAGACACCGACAAGGTACTCAGGCTAGCCACATCTGTCGGCTAGGAATCTGAGCCTGCCCAGGCAGGGCGATTCGCGTCCCGGGCATGGTCGTTACAAGCGAAGCAGGAGCGGCCGTGTCCGGGTTGGCCTGGGCAGTCCCGAGTGACTATGCGGTGTCCTCGATCTCCGCGCCCGCAGCCCGCTGCTCGGCGGCTGCACGGAGCCGGCCGACGGTCACGGCGAATTGGCGCAGCGTTCGCTCGGGCACGGCCGGGCGGAGGAGGTGCTCCAGCTCATCATCGAATGCCGCCGTCGCCCGCTCGAGCACCTCACGCCCGGCCGGGGTCAGCTCGATCACAGACGAGCGCCGGTCCGTTGGGTTGGGAAGCCGGCGGCAGTAGCCGCTTGCCTCGATCCGATCCACCAGCTTGCTAGTGCCGCCAGTGGTGATCTTCAGCTCGGTCGCGATGTCGTAGACGCGGCAGCCAGGCAGCCGGTCGATGACCGACATCGGCTCAAAGTGCGTCAGCGGGAGGCCGAGCTGGCTCTTGAGCCGGGCATCGACCGCTTCCCAGAGCTGTATCTCGAGCCGGACGATGTCGCTGAAGAGCCGCCCGAGATCTGACATGGCTAAGCTCTCTTCCTCCCGCGGCTGAAGGTCAGCTTACTGCCCTCACCGGATGACCTGCGGGTACACGAACGGGCCTGCCAGCCTGCTGAGAAGGACGCGGCTCTCAGCGTGCAGGCTTCCCTGTCGGCCACTTCTCGGGTTTCAGTTCCATGGACGCTAATCCCGAGAGTCGTACGCCTCATGGCTTCGCTCGATGTCGGGGTTGTGCTCGACCGCCCACTCGGCCAGCGTCACGGCAGGCTCGATCAGCGTGCGGCCCATCGGAGTGAGCTCGTACTCGACTCGCGGCGGCACCTCGGCAAAGACCGTTCGCCCGATGAGTCCGTCCCGTTCCAGATGCCGCAGCGTCAAAGTGAGCATCCGCTGCGATATGCCTGGGATGCGCTGGTGCAGCGCCTTGAACCGCAAGCGCTGCCCGTGGAGGGTCGCGACCACGAGCAGGGTCCACTTGTCGCCGATACGGTCGAGAATGCCGCGGATGGCGCGGCCGCCGTCTCCCCGGATCAGGCAGGTCTTCTCATACTTGGACATCGCCGCTGGTCCCTGTCAGGCACACAGATGTGCCTTTTGTAAGCCCCTCAATGGTGACTCATCATGGTCCTGCTTACAAGTCGTAACTATCGAAAGGCTCCGCCAGTGGTCATCGCGTACTGGATCGTTGCCACGCTGCTGGGGCTGTTCTATCTCTTCGCCGGCGGCAAGAAGATCGTCCAGAGCCAGGAGCGACTCGCGCCCATGATGGCGTGGGTGGACACGATCCCGATGCCGGTGGTCAGGTTCATCGGCGTTGTGGAGATCCTCGGCGTGGCCGGGCTCATCCTGCCACCAGCGACCGGGATCGTCCCGGTTCTCGCCATCGCAGCCGCGGTCGGCTTCGCGGTTCTGCAGATCCTGGCGACAGGTCTTCATCTGTCGCGCGGCGAAGCCAAGGTCACCGGCCTGAACGTCGCCCTGATCGTCCTTGCCGCCGTCGCGGCCTGGCTGGCCACGGCATTTTGAGCTCTCGGCAGACCTGATCCGTCAGACGCTGAGCCCAACCGCATCGGATGGCTCTGCCGCGCAGGTAAGAATGTCTGCCGCGCAGGAAAGAATAAATATTCTATGTAACTTGCTTCTAAGGAATATATGATCTAGGGTAAGCGGGTGCCCGCCGAGAGGTGAGGGCCATGAGACTGGCCATCTGGGTGCCAGCGATACTCGTCGCTGGCCGTTGACGGCAGAGGCGGTCAACGGGCTGCGACGTGGGCTGATGAGGCGGTGCGATGGCTGACGAGAAGGCGCCGCCCGAGTTCATGAGCGCACTGGTCACCGAGCACTTTGTGCTGCAATCCACCTCGAGCGCGACGATCAGTGAGAGCAGCGGCCGGGTCAGCATCTATCTGTCGGCGCTGTCCAGCGGGCTGGTGGCGATCGGGTTCGCCAGCTCCAAGCCGCACGCGCTGGACTCGCTGGCATTCACGGTTCTGCCGACCGTATTCATCCTCGGCTTGTTTACGATCGTGCAGCTGATCGACACCAGCGTGGCCAACATCATCTCGATGCGGCGGATGGAGCTGATCCGGGCTTACTATGCGTCGCTGGCTCCGCTGGCTCCGCTGGCCCCGCCTTACTTCGTGGCCGACGACTCTGTGACGGGCTGATCGCCACGGTGACCGGTGTGGTCGCGGGGCTGATTGTGCTGGTCGCGTGCTTGCGCTACGAGCACCGCCGGCTAACCCCGGTCGTGCTCAGCTCGCATGCTGGGAAGCGCGGGGACGACGCCGAGCTCGCCTGACGACGGACCGGACGAAGTGCGCAGTCTTGACCTTCGGCTTTGCGTCAGCCGATGGATATATTGCATTCCATGGAACTTGCTTCTACGCCATGTACATATTATAGGCTGGCTTCGGCGCAGGCCACGACCGCGCGAGGCCGGTCTCAGTGCACTCTCAGGAGGAGATGGCGGGCATGACCACTATCGGAATCATTGGCAGTGGGCACGTCGGCAGCAGCCTCGCCAAGGCCGCGATCGCCCACGGCTACGACGTAGTGCTGAGCAGTTCCCAGGGACCCGAGTCGCTGGCTGGCCTGGTGCGCAGCCTCGGGCCGCACGCGTCCGCGGGCACGCCTGCCCAGGCGGCGGCCGCAGCCGACTTCGCGATCGTCGCGACCCCGGTCGCCGCCATCGACCAGGTGCCCGTCGAGCCGCTGGAGGGGAAGGTCGTCATCGCCACGATCAACTACTTCCCGCAGCGGGATGGGCATATCCCCGAGATCGACAGTGGCAAGACGACCGTGCCCGGGCTGCTGCAGGCGCACCTGCCGGTCAGCCGGGTCGTGCGCGCGTTCAGCATGCTCAACGCCGCAGACATGTCGGAAGACGGGCACCCGGCGGGCGACCCGAAGCGCCGGGCACTCGCACTGGCCGGCGACGACCCGGCCGCCAAGGACCTGGTGGCCAAGCTCTACGACGAGTTCGGCTTTGACCCGGTTGACCTCGGCGGGCTCGACGAGAGCTGGCGGGTCGACCCGGGCCAGGCCGCGTTCGTCACCCGCCAGAACATCGCCGAGCTGCGAACAAACACCGCGAACGCCAAGCGCCCGTCCTGACGGGACGGCGATGACCACGGTCAGAGGAGGGCTGAGGCGATGACCGAGGCGCGGAAGTGGGTCGCTGTCGACTTCGGTGGTCCCGAGGTGCTGCGCTGTATCGACGTCGACGTGCCCAGCCCCGGGCCCGGCCAGGTGACCATCGCTGTGCGGGCGGCCGGCATGAACCCCGCGGACGCGAAGCACATCGCGCCGGGTCAGGACCCTAAGCTGCTGCCGCTGCCGATCGGGTACGAAGTGGCCGGCGTCGTCACCGCGGTCGGGCCCGGCACCGAGCTGGCGTCCGGGGGCGGGGTGATCGGGGATGAGGTGGTCGCGTCGCAGGTCACTGGTGGCTACACCACCGAGATCACGGTCCCGGCTTCCAGCGCGTACACCAAGCCGGCCAGGCTAAGTTTCGCCGAGGCCGCCAGCCTGCTGCTGGTCGCGACGACAGCGGCGGACCTGCTGCATGCCTCGGGCGCCAGAGAAGGGGAGACCGTGCTGCTGCACGGTGCCGCTGGAGCCGTCGGCGTCATGGTGCTCCAGCAGGCCCGGCAGGCTGGGGTCACGATCATCGGGACCGCCAGCGAAGCGAACTTCGACTACGTCAGACACTACGGCGGCATTCCAGTCGGCTACGGGCCTGGCTTGCTTGAACGGGTACTGGCGGCCACGCCTGACGGTGTCTCCGCCGCGCTGGACACGGTTGGCAGCGGCGAGGCCGGCGATGTTTCGCTGGCCTTGGTCGGAGACCGGAGACGGGTGGTAACCATCGCGGACGCTCCTCGGGCCAAGTCGGATGGCTACGTGTTCGTCGGTGCGTCGAACCCGGAGAGCGGGCCCTTCCGCGCCCGCGCCCGGAGCCGGATCCTCGAGCTAGCCCAGCACGGGCATCTGACTGTCCCGATGGCGGCAACGTTCCAGTTCGAGGACGCCCAGGCAGCGTTCATAATGCTTACAAGCCCGCACCCGCCGGGCAAAATCGCCCTGGTGAACGAGTAGAGGGTGGTTTCGCTCGGGTGCTCCTAGCCTGGTTCCGGCAGGGACTGCTCGGTCCAGATGCACTTTCCCGCGGTCATGTACCGGGTGCCCCACCGGTCGCTGAGCGCGGCGATCAACTGCAGGCCGCGGCCGCCCTCGTCAGTCCAGGATGCCCGCCGGATGCGCGGGGTAGTCAGGCTGCATCCTTCGCGGCTCCGACGGGGAAGCGGTCCGGGACGACGGCCCGGGCGTGAGCATCGCCCGGCGGGTCTCCTCGGCCACCCTGGGGGAATCGTCGGGATGTATCAGGCTGGTCCAGGTGCCGATGAAGCCGTCATACGTCTCGGGATCGATGCCCAGCAGGGCCATCGCAGGCTTATCGAGTGTCAGCAAGCCTGAGTCGACGTACCAGTCCCAGGTGCCGATTCCAGCCGCCCGGGTAGCCTCAGCCAGCCCAGTCGTACCCGCCGTATCCCTATCATCCGCCTCTGAGCTGGCCTGCCAGGGCCACGACCTGCTCATACGTGTCAACATACCCACGGGTCCGAACCCAGCCACCACCCGGCGACGCCGGGTGCCTGGGGCGACGGCGCCATGCCCCCAGGCGGCAGATAGGTTCCGTGATAAGCCCGGCCAGCTACTTCCGGTTTCCCTATTTCATATCGATGGCAGCCGGCGAGCGGCAGGGCGGCTTCGTGATCGAGCGCGCTTGGAGGGGTCAATGGTTGTGGTGCTCGTCGGCTTTATGGGGGCCGGCAAGACCACGGTCGGGCACATTATCGCGGAGCGGCTCGGTCTCCCTTTCGTGGACAGCGACGTGCTGATCGAGCAGCGTCTCGGCCGCAGCATCCGCGACGTCTTCCTCACCGACGGAGAGGACCACTTCCGCGAGCTTGAGCAGGCCACAGTCGCGGACCTGATCCGGGGCGGGGACGCAGTGATCTCCTTGGGCGGCGGCGCTGTCGAGGAACCACGGACCCGCGCGGTCCTGCGGAACGCCCGCGTGGTGTACCTGCGGGTCAGCTACGACGAGGCGATGTCCCGGGTCCAGGGCGACGAATACCGGCCAATGTTGCACCGCCCCGATCTCAATGAGGTGTACGAGCGGCGGCTGCCGGTCTACGAGGACCTGTCGGCTCTCACTATCGACACCGACGGTCGCCGGCCGGACTCGATCGCGCGCGAAACGCTCGCCGAGCTCACCCGCCTGCCCGCCCTGCCGCCAGACAGCTCAAGTGTGTTCATCAGCCCGGTCGGCGGTACGTACTACGCGCATATCGGACTGGGCCTGACCGATCACGTGGATACGCTGCTGCCCGAATTGCCCGAGGCTGAGCGAGGCATGATCATCGAGGCCGTCGAAGACCGTGGCGTCGCGGAACGTGTCGCCGCGCGGTTCGCCGCAGCGGGCATCCCCACTCATCGCGTCGCTTTGCCCGATTCTGAGGCGTCGAAGACATTCCGGTCGGCCGAGTACCTCTCCAGCGCGTTCGCCGATCACGCCATCCACCCGGACGACCTGGTGATCGCCGTCGGCGGCGAGGCCATCTGCGATATCGCCGGGTTCGTGGCGGCAACGTTCAATCGCGGCATGCGGCTGTGCCTGCTGCCGACCACGCTCGCGGCGCAGGCCGATTCCGCCGTCGGCGGTAAGAACGCGATCAACCTGGACCACGGGCGGAACCTGGTAGGCACCATCCACCAGCCCGCCGTCGTCATCAGCGACATCGAAGTCGCCTGCGCCAACGCCGGGCGGGGATACAAAGGTGGCCTGGCGGAGATGGCCAAGCACGCCCTGATCAGCCGGTCAGACCTGCTCGAGCACCTGCGAGCCGGGCTGGGACCGGTCGTGTCGCGTGACCCCGGCGCTGTCCGGTCGGCTGTCACCCGCAGCATCGAGATCAAGGCGGACATCGTCAGCCGGGACGAACGGGAGCAGGGCGACCGGCTGTTCCTGAACTACGGCCACACGTTCGCGCACGCCATCGAGTTCGTGCGTGGTGTCACCGCCGACGATCAGGGGGAAGCTGTCGGGCTGGGGATGATGGCGGCGGCCTACCTCGCCTACCGGCAGGGCCGTATCCCGGCGGCCGTAGTCGAGCAGCACCGCCAGATACTCGCCGGGCTTGGTCTCCCGGTGCACGGCACGTTCAGTCTCGACGAGATGCGCAATGCCTGGGTCCGGGATAAGAAGTACCGCCACGGGACCCGGTTCGTGGTCCTGAACGGGCTCGGCTGTCCCGAAAGTGGAGTCACCGCCGACGACGCCACCCTGGAGGGCGTCCTGAGTGACCTGGCCGGCCACTAACAGCGCCTTGTCAGGCCAATTCCTGTGGCCTCCTGTAACTACCTTGTGATCCGTCGGACACGGCTCATGGCCTAGCCGGGTTCTCCTGTCATTGGCGGCCGGGCTGCCGGAGACGCCGTGTGCCGGGGGCGGGTTCAGCCCGGGGCTGCCGGAGCTGCCGTGTGTGCGGGGCGGCGGGTTCAGCCCGAGGCTGCCGTGTGTGCCGGGCGGCGGAGCGCAGCCTGGAAACTACCGCCACGCCTGTCACACCGACCACATCAGTTCACGCCAGGCGCGTCAGCCTGGCTCCCCAGGTAGCGTCCCCAATTATGAATGCCGGTTCGCTGTAGACCTGACTACAGCAAACCGGCATCGACCATGGCGGGCTCCCGCGGATCCGGCACAGCAGGCACAAAAGACACAGCAGGCGCAGGAGGCACGGCAGGCGCAGGAGACACAGCAGGCACAGGAGGCACGGCAGGCACTGGGGACGCAGCGGGCCGGCGGGGACAGCTGGCTGAGCCCGGGCGAGGACGGTGTGTCATGAAAAGAGTGGATATGTTATATATGGGGATAGCATCGGGTTTTAGGGTAATTTTAGCTGGCGGCGGTTGGCGTGACACTTTCCGCTGACTGTGGTGCGGTCCGCGAGGTCGGCTGGCCCGCGGGCCATCGAGGAGGAGTCATGTCGCTGTTCTCCGCGCACCGCCGGAGCCTGGGGCGGATGGCAGGCGTTCCCGCTCTGGTCGTCACAGCGGCGGGAGCGCTCGTCGCCCTGGGCCTGCCGGCGCAGGCGAGCGCAACGGCGGCCAGAACGGCTGGGCAGAACGGGGTGTCGGGGTGGCGGCCAGTGGCCAGCCCTCCGGCGCCTCCGGCGAACGACGCCGACTCCATCTCCGCCCTCGCACCGGCCGGCCCGCAGTCGGCATGGGCAGTCGGCGCTGACCAGTACACCCCGGGCAGCGGGTATCCCACGTTAACCCCGGTCGCCTACCAGTGGAACGGTGGCAGGTGGGTGAGCACCACCATCGCTGATCCCGCCGCGTCGGAGGGATTCGGCTCGGTGGCCGATGGCGGTTCCGGGGATGTCTGGGCGGTTGGTGCGCAAACCGATAACCCGCAGGTGGACCCCTATCAGCCCCGGATCCGGCACTGGGACGGCAGCGCCTGGCAGGTGACCCCGTTCCCCGGCGACACCGAGACAACCGACAACCTGCAGCTCAACCAGGTGGCAGCGGCCGGGGGAAAGGCATGGATCGCCGCGCTGGATGGGGTGAACGGCGGAATCCTCAGATGGGACGGGACCAGCTGGACGATGCAGCAGATCAGCAGTGCGTACGAGCTATGGGGCGTCACGGCGATCAGCGCCACCGACGCCTGGACGGTCGGTTACAGCAGCGGCAACAGCACGCTGGCCCTGCGCTGGAACGGCACTACCTGGCAGGACGAGTCACCGGCGAACCAGACAGTTAACCTCCAGGATGTCGCTGCCTCCGGGCCAGACGACGTGTGGGCCGCCGGCATCTACTACAACTCCGACGGAACCGGCCCGTACCTGGCCGCCGATCACTGGAATGGCACGTCCTGGACCGAGTACCCGATCCCGGCCCTGCCCGGAATGGCGGACTATGTCTTCCCGCTCGGCCTTACCGTCGATCACTCAGGCAAGCCGTGGATCGCCGCCTACGGCAATCGCGCCGACCACACTGCTTACTTCCACTGGGATGGCTCAGCCTGGCAGGTCAGCTACGGCGTATCCCAGCCCGGCGTGATCGAGTCCTACAGCGACGCGCTGGCCACTCTCCCAGGCGGTGGCGCGATCCTGAGCGCGGGGACGAGCACCCGCTTCGCCAGGCTGTCGAGGTCCTACGCCGAACTCAACCCGGTGCCCTCAGCGAACTCCCAGTTCACGGCCATGTCAGCAGCCGGGACCAGCAAGACCGCAGCGGCCGCGTCGGCTGCCCCGGGTATCCCGAGCGCCCCGGCCACCCCGGCCACCCCGGCTACCTCGAGCGCCCCGGCCGTGCCAGCCATGCGTTATGGCGCGCCGCTGAGCTTCGTCCGAGTGCCAGGCCCCCACGGCGCCATACCTGGCAGCAAAGCACTGCCCGCGACGCCAGCGACCAGCGCGCAGTCCGCCGGGACCAGCGCACAGGCGTCGGTGCCCTCGTCCAAGGCACCGTCGGCCACGACATCGGCGTGGGCTCCGGCCACTCTGCCGCCTGTGCCACCACAGGACTCACTGAACGGCGTAGCCGTCACGACCGGCGGGGCCGCGTGGGCTGTCGGCCAGCAGTACCAGGGCCTCATCGCCCCCGGTGACCCGCTCGTGCTGCAGTCGGCCGGCGGCCACTGGTTCCCGGTCCCGCTGCCCGCCGTGCAGTGGCAAGGATCGCTCACGGGAGTGGCCGCGGTCTCCCGCACTGACGCGTGGGCCATCGGGACTGATGTCAGCGGCAACCCGCATATCGTGCACGGCAGCGGCGGGGTGTGGCGCGACGTGCCGTTCCCGGGTAGCAGCACGGCCGGGGTGACACTCGCCGCGATCGCCGCCTCGGCCGGAGTGAATCCCTGGGTTGCCGAAAACAGCCCCAATGGCCCCGTGCTGCTGCACTGGACCGGCTCGCAGTGGGCGAGCCAGCCAGCCCCACCCGGCGACACAAGCCTGAGCACGCTGACCGTGCACAGCGCCAGCGACGTGTGGGCCGCTGGGTATGTCCCCGATCCGGCGGATGCCTACCAGTCGCTTGTCGCGGTGTCCCACTGGAACGGCTCGGCGTGGACCACGCTGAGCACCGCGGGCACTGCGCAGTGGGACGTGGCGTCCGTCGTCGCGGCCGGCCCGGATGACGTGTGGATGTCCGGCGGAGTGTGGCCGTTCCCGCCCTCCCTGGGCGAGCTGCCCGCGCCGCTGCTTGCGCACTGGAATGGCACGTCCTGGACACAGGCAGCGCTTCCGCTGACTCTCGGCTTCCTGCCGTCGCTAACCGCCGCTCCTGATGGCCAGCCAGCGTGGGCTTCCGTGCAGCCCTATTTGTGGCCAAGCGGGGTGACCATACCGCAGGGTTCCGCGGTGTTCCTCGGCTACAACGGCTCGGCGTGGACGCTCAGCTTCGGCCCGGCCACCACCCCGGAGCAGGAGAACCCAGAGACCTACCTGGCCGCGGTCCCCGGCAGCACGCAAACCCTGGCCGTCGGCACTGCACCTTATGTGTACGGCACCCACGAACCGCTCATCGAGACGAACGGCGGCTAACCAATCGGGGCGGGCACCACTCTCAGCTGTCCAGTTCCAGCGAGGCGATGAACTCGGCCAGGGCGGCCGGCTGGGACAGGAACGGTGAGTGCGAGTGCCGAAGGCCGGTCCAACGCGGGCATCGCCGCCGCTCTGGTGGTCTCGGCCAGCGTGGTGGAAAAACACGTCGCCCGGGTCTTCGACAAGCTAAACCTGGCGTCCTCAGAAGCGGACAACCGCCGGGTGATGGCTGTCCTGCGCTACCTGAGCTCGTAGTTCAGGCCAAGCACCGCTGTCCCTGCATATGCCGGGCTGGGCCTGCTCCGGCGGGACAATGGTGCGCAGGAACTGTCACGAATGGACGGAGACAGCCGTGGCCTTGAATCTGGGTTGGCCCTGCTGGGTGGGCGTGGTCGCCGAGAACCTTGCTGAGCAGCGCCGGTTCTACCGCGACGTGCTAGGGCTGCGTGAACTGGCTGTCGGCCCGGGTTGGGTGCAGTTTGATTTCGGCGAAACGGGTCTGCTCGAGCTCGTCCAGCGCAGCAGCGACCCTCAGTACGACCGGGTCCGTTACCAGGTTGGGTATGCGGTCGCCGACATCGAATCGGCGCGTGACGAGCTTGTTTCTCGCGGGGCGCAGCAGGTCACCGAGATCAAGGAGGACGCTGCGGTTATCGGTCGCTGGTGCTATTTCCGCGACGCTGAGGACAACATCTTCGAGATCAAGGAACGCAGGTAATAAGACCCGCACAAGGTACAGCTCACCGGGGTGCGCCACGTCCGATGGCGAGATCCCCATCGGACGTGGCGCCTTACGTGCGGGTGGCGTCAGAAGGCGCCGGTGCCGTCGGGGGTGCCGAGGCCGGTCGGGGCGTTGTAACCCTTTCCCGCCTGGCATAGGTAGTCATGGCCGCAGGTGGCGCCGCCGTGCCCGTCGTTGCTGCCGACGGTGACGTTGAAGAGCGCCCCGGCGTGAGCGTACTCGTAGCCGGGCGCGGCCTTCGCCGCGTTGCCCGCCAGCGCGTACACGCCGGCGATCAGCGGCGAGGCGGCACTGGTCCCGCCGACTGTGAACCAGCCGCCAAAGTTCGCGTTGTAGATCGCGACTTTCCAGGCGACCGCGGACACGTCCGCGACCGTCCGCATCTGGCAGTGCGGGTCGTGCTGCCAGCGCGGCTTCAGCACGTACGCGGAGCAGCCGCTGCCCGAAGCGCCGCCGGCGTCCCAGACCTGCTCGGTCCAGCCGCGCTTGTTGTTCGCACGGGCCAGTTCGGTGCCGCCGACGGAGGTGACGGTGGCGAGGTCGGCCGGGAAGTTCGCGGCCTCGAATCCCGCGTCGCCCGACGAGACCGTGATCACGTGTCCGGGGTGATCGTAAGCGCCGGCGAACGTCATCGCGTAGCCGTCCTCGCGGACGCCGTAGCTGTTGGAGATGACGTTGGCGCCTAGCCGGGCGGCGGTGTCCTCGGCCGTGGCGAGGTCGGTGAGCTCCTGGGTGTTCGCCTCGACGACCAGGATCCGGCACTGCGGGCAGGCGGCGGAGACCATGTCCACGTCCAGCGTGGCCTCCACGTCCCAGCCCGATCCGGTACCGGATGCCGGCAGCGGGGCGGCCTCGCCGTCCTCGTTGACCACCCGGAAGCAGCCGCTTGCTGCCGTGCAGGCGGGCAGGCCGTACTGCGCGCGGTAGGTGGCCATGTAGGACGCCAGGTCCGGAGTGTCGTAGGCCTCCACGACGGCGACCGTCTGGTGCGGGTTCCGCGCGACGGGCAGCTTGTAGGCGGCCTCGATGTCCGTGGCACCCCAGCCCGCCGGCTGGCTGCCGGCCGCGGCGTTGCTGGGTGTTCCGGCGGTGCTGCCCGTTCCGGCCGGCCAGATGACGAAACACCGCGCGTCGTCGGGCGACGCGGGCTGTGCGCAGGTGCGGTACCCGTCCGAAACCGGAGCCGGAGCCGGAGCCGGGTCAGCCGCCGTCGCGTAGGCGCGGGTGATGGTCTCCGCCATGGTGCCGCCCGCCGCGTCGGCCGCCTGCACCCGCAGCGTGACGTAGCTGCTGGCGGGCGCGGTGAACCTCGCGATATACGTGCCGCCCGACCCCGTTATCGCCGCAGCGGTCCAGGTCGTGCCGTCGTTGACCGACACCTGGGCGGTGACGTGCGTGATCTTCGACGTCGCGGCGAGCTGCAGGTGGCCGGCGTTGATCGTCACCTGCTGCGGTCCGGGCTCGGTGGTGCCGTTGAGCGCCTCGCCGGCCACGCCGTAGTTCAGCGTCAGCATCGGCTGCGACACGCAGTCCTGGGAGCCGTTCCCGCAGGCGAACCCCGGCGGGATCACATGGTCCGCAGCGTATGAGGACGGGAAGGTCCAGGTGGCGCTGTCGGCGGTGCTCTCGGTGAACGGGCCGCCACTCTGTTCCGCGTTCAGCGTGAGCTTTACCGTCGATGGTTTCGGCGACAGCGTGACCTGCTGGGAGAAGAGGCCGACGCCGGTCTGTCCCGATGAGATCGTCGTCCCGTCCTGCTGGATCTGGTAGGTCCCGCTGGTGGTGATGCCCGAGCCGGGCGGCGCACCGGCCTCGCCGGCGTGACCGGGTGTGTCGTCGGTGAACGGCCAGTAGACGAACGTGAGCGCGTTGCCTGCCCGGCTGGCGGCGAGGTTGGTTTGCCCGCCCGGCCCGGCCACGTTTTCTCGCTGCGAAACGTGCAGCGGGTATTCGTTCCAGTCCTGCGCGGCGACCTGGCCGGGCTGGTATGTGTTCTCGCCGACCTGCCCGCCTACCGGAAGGAGGACCTGGCTCCCCTCGATGGTGACCGGGATCCTGGCCTGGGCGTAATCGGCGCCCCATACGTTGGCAACGCCGTCGGTGGCCGCAGTCAGGTAAACGGTGTCCTGGACGGGTACGGACATGGAGCTGATGGTCTCGGCTGAGAAGCTGAGCGATTCGTCGAAGTCGTTGAAGTCGCCAGTGGACGGCTGGTCGGAGTACAGGTTCTCGTGCACCGTGGCCAGGCTCGCCGGGCTGACGGTGAAATCCTGGTTCGGGATGATCCCGTCCGGGCCCTGAAGCGAGACGTAGTACTGGTACGGGGCGGTCGCGCCGGCCGCCGACACCAGCTGGGCCTGGCCGGTCTCCTCCAGCGTGCCGTCGGCCGGCGCGCGGCTTGTCGGGCTGACGTACACCGGGCCGCTGGGGGCGAGCGTCACGCTGGTCTCGGCGTTGTTCGCCGCAACCCGGCTGAAGACGAGCGTCGAGGACTCGAGCTGCGCGGGCCGCGGCGTGGCCACGGCGAGCTCGCTGTCGGCCGAGCGTTCGGCCATCGTGACGGTGGTGTCCCCCGACACGGTGACCTGCGGCAGCACCACCGCCCAGGTTGGCGGGATCGCCGTGCTGGCGTCGCTGGCGGTCAGGCCGCCGACACCTACGCTTTCCCAGTCCCCGAAGATGCCGACCGCCCAGTAGGTCCCGGCCGGGACGCTGAACTTCGCGGTGCCGTCGTAGAAGTCGTTGCTCCAGTCATCACGGCCGCTGAACGCCGCGGGGTTGTTGACGTTCAGCAGGACGACGAAATCCCCCCGTGTCCGGCTTGCCCGCCAGGTTCGTGCCGTCCACCGTCAGCGTGTGCATCTCATAGTCCGGCTGCACGGCCGGGCTCGCCGCGGAACTCCCCGCTAGGCCGATACTCACGCCGCCGCCGAACAGGCCGTCGGCGCCGTAGCTGCCGCTCGCGTGATCCTCGCCGAACTGCCTGGCCAGCGCGGCCCCGAACACCTGCGCCGACGCAGCGGTGAGATATCCCTGCGCGACTCCGCCAGCGGCCTTCGTGATCGTCACGCCCGGCAGGCTTGGCACATCGCCCGCGTAGGTCACCGTGACGCTGAGCTCGTCCCCCGCTTCTTTTGTCAGCGCGGCGACGTTAAAAAGGTCCGGGTCGAGACCGTTATCAAGGTAGGGCAGCGCTTCCACCGGTACCACATACCGCTGGCCGGCAAGATCCAGGCTGAGCACCGGACCCTCGCCGTCCGTCCCCGGTGGCCGCAGCACGCTGACCCTGCCACCGGATTCCGTCACGCTGTCCCCGTTGATCAGCAGCGCGCTCGCCGCCTCGTCCGCTCCCGGCGCCGCCGGCGCCGCCATGACTCGCGCCACCGTCGCCGGGACTGCGACCCCGGCCCGGGCCGGCGGAACACTGGCGACGCCGACGGCGCAGACCACCGTTAAGGCAAGCCCAGCAACCGCGGCAGTACGCATATGGCCTGACACATTCATGCCTTTCTAGGAGATACGGATTACGCCACCACCCCGCGGGGTCCCTTACTTATGGGCGATCACAAGGAACTGCTTGCCGAGCAGTCGCCACAGTGCCGGTGTGCGGAGGTAGGTCCTGGTCAGCAGCGGTGATGGTGGCAGCAAGCCGCGGAAGGAGTAGGGCAGGAACCGCGGCGTCACCGTGGTGATCTCGAACCCGGCGGCGTACAGATGTTCGGTGACCGCGACGTGAGTGAGGGGCACGGTGTGGTCGGCGCAGTCGAAGTACTCGCGGGCGCAATAGCGGAAGTTCGGCCCGAGGACCGCGATCCGGCCGCCCGGCTCCATCGCGGCCCGCAGCTTGCCGAGCGCGGCCGCTACCGTGTTCTGGTCGGGCAGGTGCTCGAGGAAGTTCGAAAGGAACACGCCGTCGAAGTAACCGCCGGGCAGGTCGGCGTCCATGATGTCGGCGATGATCGTTTTGACCCCGGCGGCGTCCGGTATCCCCTGGCTGAACAGGTCGACGCCCCAGCGTTCGGCGGCGGGCACCGCGGTGATGAACTCGCCTCGGCCGGCGGCCGGGTCAAGGACGCGCTCCGGGGCGCCCATCCGGTCGTGCGTGTAGCGCGCGATCTCCTGCCATACCGCCTGCCTGCTGGCCTGGTCGACGTCACGGAATCGGTAGGAGTACAGCCGCTCGTAGTTGATGCCAGCTGCAGGCACCGGGTCATCCGCAACCTCAGGGTCCCGAGGTGGCTCGAGCTTATGCATCGGTCTCTCTCTAGCGGCCCGGACGGATGGTCACCGGCGCATAGCTGCCGGCCCCGGAGACGGTCACTTCCTTCGTGATGACCGTCTCGACGCCGTCGCGCACGAAACCCGCGAACTGGCCGGTGCTGGCGTCCAGGAGGATCTCGGTGATGCCGTCGGTGAACGGGAAGCGGAAGGCGAGGTCGGCCTGGCCGGTCACGTCGGTCACATGCTGGACCGTGACTCCTGGTATGTCGGCGAGCATCAGGTACCAGTCGCCCTGCGGCGCACCCCGGCTGGCATAACCGGCGACCACATTGGCCATCACGTTGACGGCGTTGCAGTCACCGGCCACGTCGGCGCATCCAGTGCGGTAGCTGTTAAGCGCCGCGATCAGCTGCGGAACGGAATCGGGCAGTTGCTCGGAGACGGGCAGCAGGGCGGCCGCCGGGGAGACCAGGGTGTAACTCGGGCCGGCGGGCATCAGCCACTGGGTTGACTGTGCGCACGGCGCCGAGCGCGAGCAGACCTCGAGCCGCCCATTGACGTCACTGGCCTGCTCCGAGTCGTCGGCGGTGGCCCAGACCGTCTGATCGCCTGAGGATGTAGCCAGTTCTCGCAGTACCCACGTGCCGGGCTCGAAGAACTGCGGTTTTTTGGTGTAGGAGGCGGCCCGGTCGGCCTGCTCGGCCAGCAACTCGGCCGCGGTCGGCGGGGTGAGGCTTGGCTGGGTGCTGCCCGGCGCGCCGACGATCACCATCCGCATAACCGCGGTCTCGTAGAGCGTCGACTCGGTGCCCCAGCTCGCATAGGCCAGGAAACTGTAGGTGGACGCGTTGAGGATGATCTCCGATTGTTCGCTCTGCGGGGTTGGCGGCAGCACGAACGCGACGCCGGCCTGGCCGTCGATGGCGGTGACGTGGCTGTTGACCTGGATGCCGGGGATGGCGGCCAGCGCCTGGTACACCTCCGCCTCCAGCGCCGGCGGCAGCACATAGTTGGTCAGCATGCCCTCGATGACGTTGAACGCCGCCTGGGCCTTGATGTCCGGCTCCGGGCTCGAGTCGGGGTACACGAGGTGAGCGAGGTAGGCGTCCAGGGCGGCGGGGCTGGCCGGCAGCGACCCGAGCTCGGAGTAGCTCGGGATGTTGTCGCCGGGGCCGACTCCCGAGGAGAAGTTGTCGCCGTAGGTCACCCCGCCGTCGGCCGTTTCCCAGCCGGCCTCGGTGCCGAGGCCTGGCCTGCCCTTGGGAGCACCCGGATGGTTCCACTCGACTGCCCGGTACACCCACTGGCCGGGGCTCACCGCCGGCTGGGTGAGGGCCGCGGCGGACGCCCGGTCGGCAAGCAGCTTGGCGGTCAGGACCGTCGGGCTGGACGGCCGGGCCGTCGGACTGGCGGGCCGGATCGTGGGGCTGGCGGGCTGGACCGCCATCACTATCCCCGCCGTGAGGGCGGCGGCGGCGGACACGATCACACCCAGCCGCCATGGCGACCGGATCCGGGCCAGCGGGTTACGAGGGGGTGGAGTCACCGATCGTTCAGGAAAAATCTCTTGTCGTAGTGCGGCGCGGAACAATTGCTCGGCGTGTGGCGTGACCTCAAGCGGGACTATGTCCCGGAGCCGGGTGAGCTGATCCATCTCGTTCATGCCTGGGACTCCTCATTGAAAGCTGCTGGGTTGGTGTCGCCGAGGCTCCGGCGCAGTTTGCTTCGAGCCCGGCTCACCCGTGACCGCACCGTGCCGACGGGGACGCTGAGCGCCGCGGCTGTCTCGCCGTAGCTGAGGTCGCCCCAGGCAACCAGCAGCAGGGTGTCGCGAAGTTCCTCCGGCAGCCGGGCGAGGCCGGCGGCGAGCCGCCGGCTAGCCGCGCTCGCGCTAACCCGGTCGTCGGCCAGGTCGGTGAACGACTCCGTGGCTGGGTCGGTCCCGGTCCGGGCCAGCGCACGGTACTGCCTGGTCTCGGCGAGGCGGTGGCGGCCGATGAGGTTGGTGGCGATGCCGTACAGCCAGGGCCGCGCGTCGGCACGGGCTGGATCGTAGGTGTGCCGCTGGCGAAACGCCAGCAGGAACGTCTCGGCCACGATGTCGTCGGCCGCGTCCGGGCCGAGGCGGCGCACCACATACCGCTGGATATACGGCGCGTGCCTGCGGAACACGACGGTGAACTGCTCCGGCTCATGCCGGGAAAGCTGCATGATCGCTGCGTCCGTGTCTGTGCAGGCCTCAGCCTCAGCCTTGGACCGGCTCTGTTGTGCCATGCATGACCTCTCGGTGCCAGTAATCACATCCGTTATTACACGCAGCGGGCGAACCGGTTCCCCGGCCGATTGAACCTGCCAGTTTCTGCCGGTGACTTCGCTGGTGAGTTCGCCGGTTAGATCGCATGGACGTGCGGTGGTGCTCATCTCACCCTTTACAGGGATCGTGCGCCTCTGGCGTGCGCAGGCGCTGAACGCGGGTGAGGTGGCTATGGCCGGCTGGGCTGGTTGGCGTGGCACGGGCGGGCAGGCGGGGCGGCTTGGACGGCGGGCGTCCGCCCGGCGAGCCGCGCGAATCTGGCTCCTTGTGAGGGCGCGGCGGGTGTCAGCCGTGACAGTGAGCTCAGTGCTCGTGGCTGGGCTGCTGACGGCCAGCGCGGCGCCGGCGGCGGGCGCGCCGGCGGCCGCTCCGCCGCGGGTGCCGCAGGTCCCGGCAGCCAAGGGATTAGGCCACCTGGGGGTGCACCGCGTCCAGGTCAGGGACGAGACCGCGGCCCACGCCCGGCCGTCCGGGGTGAAATGGCCAGGTGCGGCGACCGGGGTGGCCCGGCTGGACGCGCCCGAGCCGGTCCCGTCGGACGACCGCGCGCCGCTGGCCGCCCGGCTGCCGCTGGCTGCCGGGCCGACGTCGGTTCCGGGCACGCCAGTGTGGGCGCAGTCTGCCGGGGCGGCGGGACGTCCGGCGGCTGCCGTCGCGGTGCGGGTGCTCAGCCATGCGGCCGCCACGGCGGCCGGAGTGAAGGGTGTGGTGTTCACCGCGGCCGCGCCAGGCGCGGCTGGCTCGGCGCGGATCGGCGTGGACTATGCGGGCTTTGCTGATGTGTTCGGCGGGAACTATGGCCTGAGCCTGGGGCTGGTGGAGCTGCCGGCGTGCGCGCTGACCACGCCGAAGCGGGCGGCGTGCCGCAGGCAGACGCCGCTGGAATCGGTGAACGACGCTGCCGCGAAGTCCGTGTCGGCGCAGGTGGCGCTGCCAGCCGCCGCGACAGGTTCTCCGGCCGGTTCCGCGGCAGGGAGCGCGTCGCCTGCCAGCGCGGCCGGTCCGCTGGTGCTGGCGGCGGCGCCGGTGAGCACCGACGGCGGCGGCCCGGCAGGAACGTATTCGGCGACGTCGCTGAAGCCGTCTGGCACCTGGACGGCGGGCGGGTCGGACGGATCGTTCACGTACTCATACCCGATCCAGGTGCCGCCGGCGGCCTCCAGCCTGGTGCCGCAGGTATCGCTCGACTACGACTCCGGTGAGATCGACGGGCAGACCGCGTCGACGAACGCGCAGGCGTCGTGGGCTGGTGACGGGTGGCAGACGCCGCAGATGTATATCGCGCAGTCGTTCATTCCCTGTCAGGACGACCCGGAGGGGTCGGCCGCGCCGGAATCCACGCAGGACGACTGTTATGACGGCTCAATCCTGACCTTGTCGGAGAACGGCAATTCGACGCCGCTGGTATGTCCGTCGCCGTTGAGCTACACCTCCGACAGCACGTGCGCAGCGTCAGACGACGACGGCTCGGTGCTCACGCACGTCGTGGATTCCGGGAACGGCAGCGGGACCAAGTTCACCGACTACTGGGTGCTGACCGAGCGGGACGGCACGAAGTACTACTTCGGCCTCAATGAGCTGCCGGGCTGGTCGTCCGGGGATCCGGCGACGGACATGACGGACTCGGTGGACTCGGTGCCTGTGTTCAGCGCCCACTCCGGGGATCCGTGCTATTCGTCCTCGGGGTTCACGTCGTCGGTGTGCACGATGGCTTACCAGTGGAATCTGGACTACGTCACCGACCTGCACGGCAACGCGATGGCGTACTACTACGACCAGGCGTCCAACGCCTATGCCGAGTACGGCACCACGAAAGCGGTCCCCTATACGCGCGACAGCTACCTGGACCATATTGGTTACGGCTTCACCAACGGGAACGCCTATTCCGGGCACGCTCCGGACGAGGTGGTGTTCAAGACCGGGGATCGCTGCTTTAGCGGCACCTGCGACCCGCTGGACAGCACCACCGCGGCGAACTGGCTGGACGTTCCGTACGCCGACTACTGCGCGGCCGGGGCGACCGGGTGCTCGACCATGGGGCCGACGTTCTGGTCGACGGTGGCACTGAGCTCGATCGGCACCCAGCAGTGGAACGGGTCGTCGTACACGCCGGTCGACTCGTGGGCGCTGACCGAGTCGTTCCCGCCGACCGGGGACGGGACCAGCCCGACGCTGTTCCTGGACTCGATCACCCATACCGGGCTGGACACGGCCGCGGGCGGCAGTTCCCCGCCGCCGCTGACCGTGAGCTTCAAGGGCGAGGACCTGGCCAACCGGCTCAACCCGGGCAACGAGCCTGCCCTGGACCGGTACCGGATCCAGGAGATCATCACCGAGACCGGCGAGCAGATCCTGGTCTCCTACGAGCAGGTGGATCCGTGCAGCGCATCCTCACCGCCCACGCCGTCGTCAAACACGCAGGCGTGTTTCCCGGTGTACTGGCAGGTGTTCGCCCCGCCGACGCCTGACTGGTTCGTCAAGTACGCGGTGTCCTCGGTGGACGAGGTCGACACCACCGGCGGCTCGCCTGGCGTCTACACCTCTTATGAATACGCCGATCCGGCCTGGCATTACGACGACAACGAGGTGGTCCAGCCCCAGTACCGCACCTACGGCCAGTGGCGCGGGTTCGGGGCCGTCAAGACGTTCACCGGCACCGGCAACGATGCCCAGACCGAGTCGGAGACCACCTACTACCAGGGCATGTCGGACGACAACGACTCCACAGCAGTCAACCTGACCGACTCCCAGGGCGGTACGCACGCTGACACCGATCAGCTCGCCGGGAACGTGCTCGAGCACACCGACTACGACTTCGCCGGCGGCCCGGTCGAGGACTCCCAGATCTACTCCTACTGGGTGTCGGCGGCGGCGGCCACCCGTACCCGCACCGGCCTGCCCGCGCTGACGGCGAACTTCACCGGCCAGGTCGAGGAGTGGACCCGCACCGCGATCACCGACACCGGCAGCACGACCTGGCGCGACACCGAGACCGACACCAGCTACGACGCCACACCCACCGACGCCGACTTCGGCCTGCCGCTGTATGTGTTCGCGCACGGCGACCTGTCCCAGCCGTCGCAGCAGACCTGCACCACGACCACCTACGCGGCAGCCAACACGTCCGAGAACCTGGTCGGGCTTGCGGCCGAGACCGAGGTTGACGCCGGGGCCTGCGGCGGAACGGATCCCAACGGGTCCAGCGCGCCCACCTCCAGCGAGGTCAACGCGCTGACTGCGCCCACAGGCATCTCCCGCCCGGCCGACGTGATCTCCGACAGCCGCACGTTCTACGACGACCCTCCCGTGCTCAGCGGTGGGGTCGCGGTGCCCTCGAACGCCACCTGGCCGCAGGCCGCACCGGACAATGCCGACCAGTCAGTGGTCCAGCAGGCCAACGGCTACTCCGCCGGCGCGTTCACCTACCAGACCAACTCTGCGACCATCTACGACTCCTACGGCCGCCCGGTCACCGCCTACGACGGCAACGGCAACGCGACCACCACCGCCTACACGATGACCAACGGGGTGACCACCGCCGAGACGGTCACCAACGCGCTGGACCAGTCCACTGCCACCACCTACGACCCGCTGCGCGGCCTGCCCGTTACGGTCACTGACCCCAACAGGATCACCACCACCGTGCATTACGACGGGCTGGGCCGGGTGACCGATGTCTGGGAATACGGCAGGCCGACGAGCGACCCGGCGAATTACATCTACAGCTACGACGTGTCGAACTCGGCACCGACGCTGGTGATCACCCAGCAGCTCAACGATGACTCCGGGTACATCACCTCAGCCACGCTGTATGACGCGCTGCTGCGGGTGCGCCAGACCCAGGTGCCCACCCCGCAGGGCGGCATCCTGGTGTCAGACAGTTTCTATGACAGCCGCGGCTGGCTGTACAAGGCCAACACCGACACCTGGGACTCCACCGGCAGCCCCGCCACCTCGGCCTGTCAGACCGCTTCTCCTCCCGACTGCATCATCACAGTCCCGGACAGCCAGGCGACCGACCAGAGCGTTACCGCGTTCGACGGGCTGGGCCGGCCGGTGCTGGTCACGTCCTACGACGAATCCACGGTCAAGTCCACCACCGCCACCGCCTACTACGGCGACCGCGTGACCACGGTGCCCGCCTCCGGCGGCACGCCGACCTCGACGGTCACCGACGCGCTCGGCCGCACCACCGAGATCGACCAGTACACCTCAGCACCCACGGTCACCACATCGGTGGCCAACGACATCACCGCGGTGTCGATCACCGGCGGGACCACCCAGGCAACGACCTACTCCTACAACACCACCGGCGAGCTGTCGGATATCTCTGACGCTGGCGAGAACTGGACCTCCACCTACAACCTGCTGGGCCAGGTCGCCTCCAAAACCGACCCCGACGCCGGCACCAGCTCGATGATCTACGACGGCGACGGAAACCTGACCTCTGCCAGCGACGCCGACGGGAACACGGTCAGCTACACCTACGACGCCCTCAACCGCAAGACCGGTGAATACGACGGCCCGAACTCCAGCTCGCCGCCGATCGCCACCTGGGCCTACGACAACTCGAACGACGCTGTCCCCGGCATGAGCGACCCAATTGGCCAGCTCACCACCGAGACCTCATATGACAGCGCCGGCAACGCCTACATCCTGCAGCAGGCCGGGTTCAACCAGTTCGGCGAGTCGCTCGGCGAGACGTGGACGATCCCGTCCGCGCAGGGCGCGCTGGCCGGGACCTACACGCTGACCAGCACCTACACCGCGACTACCGGGCTGCCGCACACGACTGCCTACCCGGCCTCCCCCGGTGGCGAGGAACTGCCAGCCGAGACCGTCACCTACGGGTACACGCCTGGCTTCGACCTGCCCAACACCGTGGGCAGCAACCTCGCAGGCTACGACCAGGACACCACCTACAACGCCCTGTCGCAGGTTGCCCAGCAGGAGATTGGGTCGGTCAGCAACCACGCCTACGTCACCAACACCTACGACCCGCACACCGGGAACCTGACCGACTCTCAGGTAGCCAACACCTCGGTGTCATCCACGCCCTACGACAACACCTCCTATACCTACGACCCGTCAGGCAACATCACCTCCCAGACCGACGTCCAGGACGCCGACCCCGCTACCGGCAGCACCGGCCAGTCCGAAACCCAGTGTTACGACTACAACCCCCTCGACCAGCTCACCCAGGCCTGGACCGCCACCGACAACTGCGCCGCCAACCCGGCCAGCAACGGTGGGGCCACCGTCGGGGACGGGATCGCTGGCTCGGCCTACTGGACCAGCTGGTCGTTCAACCCGATCGGTGAGCGCACCAGCCAGACCCAGAACTCCCTGACCGGCGGGCAGAACACCGTCACCAGCTACGCCTACAGCCCAACCCAGCCCAACGCTCTGACCTCGACCACGACCACCGGCCCGTCCGGCACCAGCGGCACCTCCTACGGCTACGACGCCGACGGCAACACCACCAATCGTGACCTGCCGACCGGTAACCAGTCCCTGACTTGGACTGCCGACGGCTCCCTGGCGACCGACACCACATCGGCCGGTACCACCAGCTACGTGTACGACGCCGACGGCAACGTGCTGCTGCAGCAAGACCCGGCGCAGACCACGCTCTACGTGTTCGGCGAGCAGATCGTGCTGAACGGCAGCCCCGGCTCTCAGACCGGCTCGGTCACCGGCACCCGGTTCCTGCCCCTGCCTGGCGGCGGCGAGGTCGTTCGCACCGGCTCAGGCAGCAGCTACGACTTTGAGCTCACCAACCAGCAAGGCACCGGCGTCATCACGCTCAACAGCAAAGCTCAGGACCCGGCCTGGCAGCAGTACACCCCCTACGGCGCCCCCCGAGGCACCCCGCCCGCCAGCTGGCCCGACACCAACGGCTTCCTCGGCGACCCCACCGACGCCGACACCAGCCTCACCATCATCGGCGCCCGCCAGTATGACCCGTCCATAGGCATGTTCATCTCCCTGGACCCAATCCTGGAGACCACAAGCCCGCAGCAACTCAACGACTACACCTACGCCGCCGACAACCCGGTCACCAACACCGACCCCACCGGCGAGCTCATCCCCGGCCCGCCCGGCAGCAACTGCGACGCCGCCACCGACTGGCAAACCGCCTGCGGCGGCGACGGCGTCAACCCCGACCCCAACGGCTACGGCAACGTCGGCGGAGGCAGTGGCACCAGCACCAATTCCGACTCCGGCAGCAACCCCGGGACCATCGCTGCAAGTTACCTGCCAGGCAGCGCACGGGCGGCATTCCGGAAGTTCTTGCCCACCTGCGGCGACTGCGCCCTCGACCCAGTTGGCAGCCCGGGCTGGATCCTTGACGCACTGACCTCGTTCTGCCTTCAGTCGGGCCCGGATAACAGCCCGTGCGGCGAACAGATGTGGCAGACGCTGATGCAAGACCACATCAAGATGATTCAGCAATCCGGCATTCTGGGCATGGATATGGGGGCGCTCGGCGACGGTGAGATCTCATCCCTCCTCCGAGCCGATGGCGACTTCACTGATGCCGCCAATCTCGAAGGCCGCCCCACTCTCTACGATGAAACGCAACTGGTAGCGGATGATGACCTCGATATTTTGAAATGTAACGCAAGCTTCAGCGGCAGCACCCGGGTGTTGCTGGCATCAGGCAAAAATATCCCCATCAGCGCCCTTAAGCCCGGCGACAAAGTTCTCGCGACCAATGTAAAGACCGGCAAGACAACCGGCGAAACAGTTGTCGCCGTGCTTGTTCGCCTTGATACCAACCTGTATGACCTTAGGATCAGTGCCAACGGTCACACCGAGATTGCCGACACCACTTCCAACCATCTGTTCTGGGACCTCACCGCAGACCGGTGGGTTATGGCCGGAGCACTGCGGCGCGGTGACCACCTGAGCAGTCTCAGCGGGGGCACCATCACTGTGCTCGGCGGCTATGTCCCCGCCGATAAGCACGGCTGGTTGTGGGACCTCACAATCGCAAGCGACCACGACTTCTACGTCGCATTGGGAGGCACAACAGCTCTCGTCCACAACACGAGCTGCGGTAAGCTGGGATACCTCTCGCCAAGCGGCAAGATGGACATTCCGAATGAGTCCGGCGTGTATAAAATCACCATGCAGGACGGTACCATCTACATTGGAAAGGCATCTAATATTTACAACCGAATCATGGCCGCATTCCGCCCGGGAGCCGCGCTGTATGATCTTGGGTACAGGGCGAACCAGGTAAGCAATATAGACTGGATCGAGATGGAAGGTGCGAACGACACGGAGCTCTTCGCCATGGAGAACGATTGGATAGAGTACGAGGGCGGCATTGGAAATCTAGCTAATAGAATTAACTCGCCAGGAGCGCCATAACTTAAAATGGACAATATCGTGAAGGACTTCAAGATACTGCAATGGAGCGGTCCTATGGACGGCCCTTGGTCAGATGAAGCCGAAAGACGGTATAGGGAAGGTGGCTTCGATGGAGTGAGCATCATGACCGGTCGTAAATGGGCTCCTTCGAACCTAGAGTTTCTCTTCAGGCTCGGAGGCATACGCTTCTTCAGTGTTCGGTCTAGAATTAAGAATGATCTTGCGGCTTTCAAGGTCCCGACTCTCGAAGAGTTGACTTTGGCTACCGGCTCGAGGCTTCCTGTGCCTGAGGAGATTCAGCCGGTTCTGCGCAAGCTCGTTCTGACTGATCGCCCGGGCCTCGGAGTTGCCGATCACTGGCCTGCGTTGGAATCGTTGAGGTTGGGAACATGGAGAGGGGACAATCTCCATACCCTGGACGAAGCGCGCAATATCGTTAATTTGTATGTTGAGGGGCGTAGGCAATCAGGTGTTCTGGATGGGCTACAGTCATGCCAAAGAATTGAGTACCTGGTAAGCGTCAATTACTCAATCCGAGATACGGCACCGCTCCGCGATCTTAAAGTCCTGTCCGAAGTTAGGCTGATGGCGGCCCCCCCGGCCGAGCCTCACGGAAGGGTAGATTTTTCCGACCTGCTGAGCTCTCACCTTAAGAAGCTATGGATTTCGAATGCCTCAAGGATCTGGCATGCGGAAGCGCTGCTGGAAATGCCTATGCTTCGAGAGATTCGTCTTGTTGGTTGTCGGCTGGCGCCGACGGATCACCGAGTACTCCAATCGCTGCCGACGCGAGTGCTGGTACAGATCGTAGAGTCTTAACGGCTCCGGGCAGGTCGAGCGCATTGGCGACATGGCCCTTACAGCACCTTAAGCCAAAACCAAGCTGCTATCCCACTGCTCAAGGGTTATTACCCGACGCCGTCCGCGCGCACAGTCGACCTATATGGGGATTCAAAGTCTCGGCTGTCGCGATACACTTCCAGAATTATCTCGAACTTCATCCAGACACTCTGTTCACTTGAGCGCGCTGATCGCTAGCGCAGCGACAGCCAACGCAAACGCGTGGCCGAAGGCTAATGGCACTTGATTGGGCTCGCAACTCGCCGACTCTGCTGGTGAGACTGCCGGTGAGATCGCATGGACCAGGATGGCCGGGCCTACCACCATTTACGCGGACTGACTTATGGCTGCGGAATGCGCAAGCCGCAGTCGGCCAGAGGATACGGGTGGAGGTCGGGGAGATGCCTGGTTGCACGCGGAGGCCTGGGCGTGGGGTGTGGCGCCTGCTTGCGGGCGGGATCGGGCCGGTGCTGGTGGCCGGGCTGGCATTAGCCGCGGTCCCAGCGGCGGCGCAGGCCGCCACCGGGAGGCCTGCTGGCGTGACGGCGGCCCGCAGCCACGCCAAGGGGCCGGCGCCGCTGTCGGCGTTCCAGGCGTCGGCGCAGGCGAAGAAGACGGGAAAGCCGGTGGTGGCGTCGGCGCTCACTACGGCGACGTCGGTGACGACGGCCAAGCCCGGCGGGTTGTTCACGGTAACCGAGTCGCTGGTGCCGGTGCGGGCGTACCAGGACGGGAAGTGGCAGGCGCTGAACCCTGACCTGCACCAGAACGCCGGCCACACGATCTCACCAGCGGTGACCACCGGGGGACTGGCGCTGTCGGGAGGCGGCAGCGAGCCGCTGGCGGTGCTGTCGTCGCATGGGCGGTCAATGTCGCTATGGTGGCCGACGCCACTCCCCGTTCCTTCCCTTTCAGGGGCGACGGCGACCTACGCCAACGTTCTGCCGGGGGTGGACCTCGCGGTCACTGCGAACGCGCAGGGTGGGCTGAGCGACGTTCTGGTCATAAAGAACGCTGCGGCAGCGGCAAACCCGGCCCTGGCGTCGCTGCAGTTGCGGGTGTCGGCGCCGGGGCTGAGCGTCACTGCCAATGCCGCTGGCAATCTGCGGGTGGCCGCGAGCGCCACCGCGGAACCGGTGTTCACCGGGCTGGCGCCGCAGATGTGGGACTCGGGACCGCCTGCAGCCGGCACCGTGGTCCGCACCCAGAACGGCGACCTGGTCGCCAAGCCGACCGGCATGCCGGCCTACTCCAGCGAGGCCGGGCCTGGAGCGGGCGCGCATGTCTGGCAGGTGCCGCTGTCGGTGTCGGGGAACGCGATCTCGCTGGCACCCCCGCACGCGGCGCTGACCGCTCCCGGCAACGTCTACCCGCTGTACATTGACCCGAGTTTCGAGTCGGACCCGGTGAACGAGGACAACTCGGGCTGGACCCAGGTCGACGAGGGCTACCCGACCACCACCTACTGGGACGAGACCAGCGACCTGCAGGTCGGCATGTGCCCGGCCGCGATCTCGCCCCCGGGGTCATGCGGGCCGGGAAACGGCGTGGAAGTGGCCCGGTCCTTCTTCCGCATGCCGGTTCCGGCGCAACTGACCACCCACACCAGCATTAACTCGGCCTACGTCTACATGACCGACCAGTGGGCGTCGTCGTGCACGAAAGAGCCCGTGGATCTGCGCACCACGGTGGCCGACGGCCCGAACGTCATCAAGTCGACCACCGACTGGGATAACCAGCCGGCCTTGTCCTCGACGGGTCTGTCACAGAGCGTCGCCTTCGGTTACGACTCAGGCTGCCCGTACACGACCAACGATGTCACCTGGGACGTGACCAGCACTATCGCAACCGACGCGGGGCACCTCTACAACCAGACCTGGGGCCTGATAGCCGGCGACGAGTCCAATGACCTGTACTGGAAGCAGTTCCTGAGCGGCCCCAGCGCGATCACGCTGTCGATCAGCTATCACAACCCGCCGAACCAGCCGACGGCGCTGGCGAACGCCCCGGCCGGGACGTGCAAGAGCAGCTATGACAGCCAGTTGACGATAGGCGCGGACGACGTCACGCTATCGGCCACGGTCGGCGACGTCGACAACGCCAACGGCGACGACAGCCTGAGTACGACGTTCACCGTCAAGAGCTACAGCACCGGCGACACCGTGGACACGATCGCGGTGAACTCCGGGAACGCGGCCGGGGGACTGACCGTCAGCGCAACGATTCCTCGCGCGACCATCGAGGGCTGGGCGACGGGATCCGCCAGCTACGACTGGTATGCCACCACCAAGGACGCAGGCAGCCCGGTGCTGACTAGTCCGCAGTCGGAGACCTGCTACTTCCTGTTCAACCCGGCAGCTCCGGCGGCCCCGGGGGTGACCGTGACCTCCTCAGCGGCCGTGATCGGCACATCGTTCTCGGCCACGTTCACACCGCCGTCCGGGTGCGGCTCGTCGACCAGTCCGTGCCCGGTCAGCTACACCTACCAGATGGGCGCGGGCACGCCTGTCACCGTCCCCGTCAATGACAGCCCGGCCAGCGGTGACTGGACCGGGAACATCGCGATGAACCAGGTCGGTCCGGTGCAACTCTCGGTGTACGGAACGGCCGCCGGCGGTAACCCCGGCACTAGTACGACGCAGCCGCTCACGGGGAGTTCGCCATCCTCGCCGTACCCGGACGGCTACTTCACCGGGGGCAGGTACCCCAGCGTGCTGACCACCGGAACGGGCGCCGACCCCAGCTTGTGGCTGTCGGCGGGAACCGGCAACGGCTTCCTGGCCCCGCCGGTCGACATCGGCAGCCTCGGCACCGCGCTGAACCCGGGTACCGACGGGCCGGCCGACTGGGCCGGTGCTGATGTGCTGCATGGCGACTTCACCGGAAACGACGTGGAAGACGTAATGGCTTACTACCCGTCTGGGACCTATGCCGGCGACGGAGTGATCATCGGCGGGTCGGGCGACGCGTCGCCACTCATACCCAGCTCGGGCAATGTGTTTGGTTTCTCCACTCCGCTGACCGACCCGTACGCCGCAGCCCAGGACAACCCGTCCCTGCTCGTGGGGGCAGGAGATGCCAGCGAAGAGCTCGCGAGTATAGATGACCTGATCGGCATCCTTGGCGACCCGGTCAACGGGTACGAGCTGGACCTGTTCTCCGTCTCCGGGCTCGGGACTTGCAGCGGCTCCAGCTCCGCCGGCGGATATGGCTACTGCGAAACGCTGTCCACGACCGCGCCCGATGGCACGGCGGACTGGAATAACTACGCGCTGGCCACCGCCCAGCCCGGCGGCAACTCCAGCGCCGTGGTCCTGTTCGCCCTCGACAAGGCGACGGGCGCCTTGTACGAGTCAGTGAACCCGACCTGCAACACGACGATCACGACCGGCTGCGGGCAGGGAGCCACGGCCTCGACCACGCTGGTCGGCATGGCTGGGACCTGGACACCGATCAGCGCTCCATGGGGCGCGACCGCCCCCGACCTGGTCTCGGCCGATGCCAGCAACGCGGGCAGCATCGAGCTGTGGACGGACTCTAGCGGTACCGCCATCCCCTACACCCTCAGCGGAACGACCCTGACCCAGGAGAGCCCCGGCTCGCCGCTGGCCTTGGCGAACGACGACTGGCAGCTCAACGACGGCAACCCCAGCGCGCAGGGCAGTAACGCGACCACCGCCACCGACTCCGTCACCGGTGACGCCGCGGCGATCACCGGCAGCTGCCAGACCACCTGCTTCTGGCAGGACGACGACTTCTTCGGCACCGTCGCCAACACTGATGGCAGCGCGGGCTACTCCTACATAGCACCGCCATCGGGCATCATCCCCTCAACCGCCACCAGCGCGAGCATCTCACTCTGGTTCAGGACCACGGCTACCGATGGGGTACTGGTCTCCCACGACGCCAGTCCGCCGACCGGCGCGACCGTCTCCGCCAACTACGACCCTGTCCTGTACGTCGGAACTGACGGCAAGCTCCAGGCCCAATGGTGGGGTCCCGGACAGATTTCGTCGACTGTGCCGGTCGATGACGGCGTGTGGCATCACGTGGTGCTCACCGACAATGGCTCCACCCAGACGCTCATCCTCGACGGAATAACCCAGGGAACGTCCACTGGTGCGGCCAACTTCACCGCGTACACCCCGGGCTACCTCGACTTCGGTGCCGGCTATCTCGGCGGTGCCTGGCCCGACGAACCGCATTACGACGAGAGCGGAGACACCGGCTACCTCACCAACTTCGCCGGCCAGCTCGCCGATATCACTCTCAATCCGCAGGCGGCCACAACCCAGCTCTGCTCCCAGGACCAGACCATGCCGGTGGACGGCGGGTCGTACTACGTCCAGAACAACTACTGGAGCGGCGGAACCACCTGCGTCCAGACCGACGGCGGCGATGACTACACCGTCTCATCCGCGTCAATGGATTCAAGCAGCGGGACCGGCGCGTTCCCTGAGATCTGGTCTGGCTGCCACTGGGGTAGCTGCACCGCGGATGACGGCGCACCCGGACGGCTTCCTGTCCAGGTCAGCAACCTCGGCGACGCCACAAGCAGCTGGACCACCACGCTGCCAGCGTCGGGGACATACGAGGCCTCCTACGACCTGTGGTTCAGCACCACACCGACAACGCCGGGCCAGCCCGACGGCGGCGAAGTGCTGATCCGGCCGGGCGGGAATGGTGCACCAAACGTCAGCAGCACGACGACGTACATCGACGGGACGAGCTGGTACGTCGCCCAGACGACGCAGACAGCCAACGGGGTGACCTGGCCCGTCGTCATCTACCAGCGCGTCACTCCGACGACCACGGTGAGCAACCTCGACCTGCGTTATTTCATCCGGGACGCGGTCGTCCGCGGCGCGGTCAGCCCATCCTCATACTTGATCTCCGTCGAGGCGGGTTACGACATCCAGCAAGCCTCCGGCTCACCGGGCCTGACGACGAGCTCGTTCTCGGTGACCCCGGTTACCGGAACCCCAACCGGGCCTGTTGTGAGCGCGCTGTCGGCCGGCAAGTGCGTGGACGACCTGAGCAGCGGCACCGCTGCTGGCAACGTGATCGACATCAACGACTGCAACGGCACGGCCGCGCAGAACTGGGCTGTCAGCATGGACGGCACTATCGAAGTCACCATCAACGGCACCACCATGTGCATGGGCCTGGTGAATAACGCGACAAGCGCAGGCACCGATGTGGCTCTCGAGACCTGCGATGGATCAGCTACCGAGATCTGGGAGCCAGGCGAATCCGGCGGCTTGCGTAACGATGCGTCCAGCCTGTGTCTCGCTGACCCGCAATCCAACACCACTGACGGGACCCAACTCATCATTTCCGCCTGCGACGACGGTTCCGAGCAGAACTGGAGCCTGCCCGCCAATGCGCCGTGACGGGCAAGCTACCCCGGGGGCGGGGCCCCGGCCCCTGGGGCGCTGGCGGGAATGGATGCGCGTTCGGCCGCGTAGCTGCGCAGGAAGGCGTGCAATGTGAACTGGCCCCTGGGACGCTCGGTCACCAAGCTGGCCCGCGTCAGCTCGCCCAGCAGTGCCCGCGCTTGGCTGACGGGAATGCCGGCCAGACTGGCGGTGGCAGCCGCCGAAAATTCCGGGCCAGAACGAAGGCTAAGTACCCCGAGTATCTGCGCCGCCGGCCCGGTCAGCAGCCGGAAGGAGCCGGCCAGCATGGCCCGCAAGCTGGTGGCCGGCTCGCCGGTTTCGACCGCGTCCAGCCTCCGGCCGCTGTCACGCAGGTCGGCCGCGAGATCGCGCAGGGTCAGTCCCGGCCTCGCGGCGGCCCGCGCCGCCACGACGGCCAGCGCCAGCGGCAGCCGCGCGGACAGGCCGATCAGCTCCTCAGCCGCCTGCGGCTCGGCCCGCAGACGCGGCATCCCGAGCCAGCGAGCCAGCAGCTCAAACGCGTCGGCCCGGGCAAGCACATCGAGGAACAACGGGCGGGCGCCGTCCGCGACGACGAGCCCGGTGAGCTGATTTCGGCTGGTCACCACCACCGCGCAGCCGGGGGCGCCGGGCAGAAGCGGGCGCACCTGCTCCGGGTCGCGCGCGTTGTCCAGCACGATCAGCATTCGCAGGCCGGCCAGCAGGCTGCGGTACTGCCCCGCTGCGGCCTGCACGGCTACCGGCATTCGCGCCGATGGCCGACCCAGCGCGTGCAGGAACCCGTGGATCGCCGCCGCAGGTGTCAGCGGGTCGCCGGTCGGATCGAACCCCCGCAGGTCGACATACAACTGCCCGTCCGGGAATCGGTTTGCGACCTGGCGGGCCCAGTGCACGGCCAGCGCGGTCTTCCCGACGCCAGCGGTGCCGACGATCGCCAGGATCGGCACCGTCTCCCCGGCTGCTTCTCGTCGTGCCAGCGCGCCATTCAGTTCCCGGAGCTCGTCCCTCCGGCCCACGAAGTGCGCAGCCGACGGTGGCAGCTGGCGAGGCACGGTTGCCTGGTCGCGCTCGTTTCCCTGGCCGGGCACAGCTCTTCGGCCCTGCTCGTTTTCCGGCGTGCGCGCTAATAGCCCCTGGTCGACTGCGGCGCCGATGGCATCCCGGTCGCCGGTCAGCAAGATGCTGGCGGTGAATGGCCGGCGCGCGTTCTCGAGTTGCTCACGCTCGGCGTCGCGCATGTCCAGGGCATCGGCAAGCCGGCGCACGGAATGGCGGAATGGCCGCGTAGTCCGGCCGCGCTCCATGTCAGCGATCGCCCGGACGCTCACGCCGGAGCGCTCCGCCAGATCTTCCTGGGTCAGGCCGGACGCCGACCGGTATCCCCGCAGCAGTGTCCCGAAGCTGCCGCTGACCTCGTCATCTGGCCCAGGCGCTGTGAAAACGGTCATCGCTCGCAGCATCGCCGGTACCTGTAGCGCCCCGGTAGCGAAGAGTAGCGCGAAGTAGCGCCCTACCGCTGGGTGCCGCGCCACGGCGTGCGCACGCCGAGCCGTTCGGGGTCAAGCCCGGATCCCAGGTCGAGCGCGAAGCGCTCATAATCGCTGAGCAGCACCACGGTCAGGTAGGACAGCAGCGCCGCGATGGCCAGGCTGGATATCGACACGATGCCCATGCCCCGGTAGTAGAACAGCGAGTAGCCCCGACCAGGGAAAGCCCGGCCGCTGCCGCGATCAGGCCCGCGTGCAGCTGCGTCGCGCCGACCTGGGCGGTGACCGATTCGCCCGACTCCGGCTGGAAGGTCAGCGGCAGCGCGCCGTAGTTGAGCACGTCCACCAGGCGGCTGGCCTGGCTCTGCGTGAACGAGCCCTGGATCTGCGATGAGGCTGAGGTGGGCTGTTTCACCCAAGCGATTGACTGCGGCACGCCGTCCAGCATGATCGCGAAGTAGTCGAGCGCGGTCGGCCGCTGAGTGCTCTGGTCGAAGTAGTCGTCGTACATCCTGGTGGTCCAGGCGCTGTTTGCCTGGGCGCCCTGGGCGTTGAACGTCATGTCGACGTTCCAGCCGCCATTGGGCTGCGGCTGCGCGGGAGCGCTGCCGTTCTTGAGCATGCTGCCGGTCACCGTGGACGTCTCCAGCGCGTACTTCTCGTGCCCGTAGCAGGCGACGATCTGGCTGCCGGGGTTGTCCCAGTGGCTGCCGTTACTCCCGTAGATCTGTGCCTGCCAGTTCTTGTCAGCGCAGTTCAGCCGGTCGAAGTCGGCCTTAGTGGTGGCCGTGAGCAGGCTGGCCTGGCCCTGGGCCGAAGGGTCGCGCAACCAGCGGCGCTCAGCGGGCCCGGGCCAGCACCAGGGTGATGTCATCCTCGCCTTGCTCGCGCAAGCTGGCCGTCACCAAGCCGCAGGCGGCATCCAGCGCGGCCGATGAGTCGGCCAGCGCTGCGGCGAGCTCGTCTTGCAGCGCGGCCATGCCGCGGTCGACTGGCCGGAACCGGCTCTCCACCAGGCCGTCGGTGTACAGGGCGAGGGTGGCCCCGGCTGGCAGGCCGATTCGCCTGGCCTCGAAGGAGCCAGCGCCCAGGCCGAGCGGGAGGCCGGCCGGAAGGTCGAGCACCTGCGTCGTACCCCCAGGAAGGGCAAGAACGGGAGGCGGGTGGCCGGCCCGGGCCACCAGGCACGAGCCGCCGTCCGGGTCGATGACCGCATAGACGCAGGTCGCGAACGGCGCCGCCACGATCTCGGCGGCGATCTTGTCCAGCCGGGGCAGTACCTCCTCCGGTGGCAGCTCCAGGTCGGCCAGGGTCCGCGCTGCGGTGCGCAACTGGACCATGACCGCTGCCGCCTCGGGCCCGTGTCCCATAGCGTCGCCGACGACCAGGATGGCCCGGCCGCCGGAAGCCGGGATGATGTCATACCAGTCGCCGCCGACAACGCTGGCGCCGACGGGGACATAGCGGTGCGCGACCTCCAGCCGGGGCAGCAGGTGCGGCTGTGCTGGGAGCAGCCCTCGCTGCAAGGCCAGGGCGGTACGCCGCTCCTGGTGGTAGAGGCGTGCGTTGTCGATGCTCATCGCGGCCCGGGAGGCAAGCTCGGCCGCGAGCATCACATCACTGCCGTTGAACGCGGGGCTGGTCGGCACCCGGGCGAAGACCGCGCACCCGATCACGGCGCCCCGGGCGGCCAGCGGCATGGCCAGGTACGAGGAATAGCTGCCGGCCATGTCCAGGCCGCCGGGCCGGCGGGCGAGCCGGTCCGCGCTCTCGGCGTCCACTTCCCCGAACAGGACCGGCTGTCCGGTCGCCATCGCGGTGCAGACCGGTGTCTGCGGCCCGACGACCAGCACTTCGCCGGGCTGGGCCAGGCCGCTGGTGATGTCATCGGGCCATCCCGGGAAGTAGGCCGCCAGCCGCCGGATGACGATGGGCTGGCCGGGCTGTGGCTGGGTGAATTCATCCGCGGCCAGCAGGCGTTCTGACGCGTAGATGATCGCCGCGTCGGCGAGCCCGGGGACAGCGACGTCGGCGACCTCGTCGGCGGTCTGGGTGAGATCCAGGGTGTTGCCGATCCGCGTCGCTACCTCGCTGAGCCAGCTTGGCCGCAGCCGCGGCCAGGAACGCTGGGCGATCACAAGCGCGCCGCTGTCCGGCCCGGCCACTGGCTCCCAGCGGACGGAGAACCGGCCTTCGCCTAGGCGGCCGCCGGTCACGGTAGCCGTCCACAGCCGCCCGGCCGCGACTTCGGCCAGCGCGTGGCGGACAAGATCCCGCTGTCCCGGCCCGGTCAGCAGCACATCGCAGACATCACGGCCTGCCACCGCCTCGGCTGGGTAGCCGAACAGTGCGGTGGCAGTCACCGACCATGTGGTAACCAGCCCCTTGGGGTCCAGCGTGAAAGCAGCCAGGCCCGTGAGGTCAGGCTCACGCCGCCTCGGCAGCTCGGGCTGCCGGTCGTCCCCGGTAACCTGTGGCTCCACAGGGACCTGCACCAAAGTGCGCACCTTCGCGTTCGCGCCGCCCGTCCCCCCATCTAGCAATGGCATCAGTCCAGTGCGGCCCCGGTTTGGCAGCCGATTTCTCCAGGTCCGTGATATTCCCAGATGACTGGCGTGCCGGGTATCGCCCGCGACCGGGATATCGTGTTGATCAGAAAAATCTATCGCACGGGGGACCTTCATGGAGACGGCGGAGCGAACGCAGGACGGAGGGCCGGAGTGACCGCTGGTCAGCCGGACTGGGTGCCGCCCGACGTGGACACCAGAAGGGCCAATCCCGCCCGGGTCTATGACTACCTGCTGGGCGGGACGCATAACTTCCTCGCTGACCAGGACGTCGCCCGGGCTATGACCGCTATCGACCCGAACATACGATCCGCAGCCCGGGCGAATCGCGCTTTTATTGAGCGGGCAGTGCGTTTCCTGGCGGGATCGGGCATCCGGCAGTTCCTGGATATCGGCTCAGGGATTCCGACCGAGGGCAACGTGCACGAGATCGCTCTCCAGGCCGCTCCCGGCTCGCGGGTCGTCTACGTCGACGTTGACCCGGTAGCGGTCGCGCACAGCCAGGCACTGCTGGCTGGGAACGACTACGCCGCGATCGTCGACGCCGACGTGCGCGACCTAGATGACATCCTGGGGCACGAGCAGACGCGGCGCCTGATCGACTTCAGCCAGCCGGTCGGGCTGCTGCTCTCGGGAGTGTTGCACTTCATCCCCGATGACGAGGATCCGTGGCGGATTACCCGTACGCTGCACGATGTCCTGGCTCCCGGGAGTTACCTCGTGCTCGGCCACGCTTCCCATGAGGGCACGGTGACGCGGGCGGTCCTGACCGCGTACAACCGCAGCGTCTCTACTACGAGCAGCCCCCGCTCCCGCGACGAAATCCTGCGCTTCTTCGATGGTTTTGACTTGACCGAACCAGGGCTGGTGCCGATGACACAGTGGCGGCCGGATTCTCCCGAGGACGTTCCGGCCGGAAACAGCCCGTTCTGGGTCCTGGTTGGCGTCGCACGTAAGCCCTGATCAGTTGAGGCGGCCCGCGCAAGGTAGCCCCATGCGCGGCCCGCCCCAGGATCTCTGTCAGTCCCCGAGGTCGCTCAGGAACTCGTCGGTGTACTCCAGTGGTGTCGTGCTGGAAATCGAGTTGCAGGTTGGGGACGCATAGTCATCGCTGCAGGGTGTGTCCCGGTCTAGCGACCAGAAGTGCAGCCCGGCCAGGCCGTTGTCGACCGCATATGCGGTCAGCGTGTCCACGTCCGCGATCGTGAAGGTCTCGCTGGTGGTGTCGTTCATCCCGATCATCGGGGTAACGGCGATCTTGCTCGCCGGGATTCCGTAGGTGTGCTCGAGGTTCTGCACCGCCTGGATCGCCGACTGCGCCATCTCGCAACTGCCGTTGACAACGACGCAGACGCTGCTGGACGCGCTGCCGTAGTCCATGGTCATCAGGTTGATGACGTAATTGTTCAGCCCGGAGCCGAGCACCGCCTCGACGACCTCGTTGCCGAGCGAGTTCACTCCGCCGTAGCTGCCATCGGATGCTCCGAGCGTGGCGACCGTGAACGAGAACTGCAGGTCCGGGTACTCCGACTGGGCTCCCGCCGCCGCGTCGACCAGATCTTGAATATCCGACTCGGTCTGGCCGTTTTCGATGTCGAAGTCGATGCCGATCAGGTGCGGGCTGGCGTAGGTAGCGATGAACGATTCCATGTCGGCCGCCGAGTCGCAGGTGAAGGACCCGTCCGCACCGCCGGTCGAGACAACGTAATTCAGGCCGGCCGCTTGGAGTTGCGGCACGTTTTCGGCGGCCCAGTCGGCACCCGAGACACCGCCCCAGGTCTCGCTGCCGCATTCTCCGGTAGCGAACGCGAGCGTGATCGCGGGCAGGTCCGGGATGTAATCCGACACCAGACTGCCGGAGCCCACCACCGGAATGTCGGATCCTTCCACGGCCGACTGCATCTGGTAGGTGTTCCAGTTCATGTTGATGGTGACGTCCTTGTACGGGCTGAAGAGCAGGCCGTTCACCGAGCCTGTTCCGGACCCCGACCCCGAGCCTGACCCCGAGCCTGAGCCCGATCCCGAGCCGCCGGTGCAGGGGCCGTCGGATGTCCACGGCTCGCCCGAGCCGCTGCCGCCGTTGTTGGTCGCCGGGTCGTTGCCCTGAGTCCACCAGTTGGCTGTGTAGTTGATCCCGTCCTCGCTGGCCTGGTCGCCGGCGGTGTAGACAGCAGTGGAACTCCACGCCGCCGCGCATGCGGTGGATGCCTGCGCGGCGGGCGCGGAGGCCAGCCCGAGGACCGAGCCGCCGGCTAATAGCCCGAGCGCCGAGCCAGAGATGAGAGTTGTGCGCAGAAGCCGTTTTCTGGCATGCATGAATCCTCCAGGGGGCGAGGGGGAGTTAAGGCGATCCGGCGCCTCGTAGCGGGGGTAAACCGGTGATGTGGTCACTTTGTATGCCCGGAGAGCAGGGCCGTCAAGGCTTACTATAAAGAAACTTTCTTTTTAATTTTGAGCCCGAGTCACCCAGGGATCCGCCAAGCCGGAATAAACAGTCGCGGTCTTACCGGGCACTGGCGCGTCACCGGTCATGACGCCGCCGGCGGGGACCGGAGTGCCTGCTGTGTCTGCCGGAGTGCCTGCCGTTCCCGCTGCCCGCTGCGCCTGCCGTGCCGGGTCTGCGGGAAGCCGGTGATGACGCCGCCGGCGGGGGACCGGAGTGCCTGCTGTGTCTCCAGTGGCTGCTGTGTCTGCCGTGCCCGGCCCGCTCGGGAGCCGTCATGATCGATGCCGCTTTGCTGTAGTCGGGTGTACAGCAATGCCGCATTCATACCTGGGCGCGCTGACTGGGGAGCCAGACTGAGGTGCCTGGCGTGAACTGATGTGGCCGGC
>Ga0335074_10000666_pt1 | contig 47715 bp, 36 predicted proteins | sample Lox_Sample_23_FD_206715 | JGI IMG/M metagenome (GOLD analysis project Ga0335074, IMG submission 206715) | Soil microbial communities from Loxahatchee National Wildlife Refuge, Florida, United States - Lox_Sample_2.3 | ecosystem: Environmental > Terrestrial > Soil > Wetlands | place: USA...
GTTACTACGTACCCCTGACCCGCTGGGGCGCACTCGCTTTTTCTATGGGTTTGCATCAGAAACTGACGAATCGGTTGCCGGACTCTTTGATGGCAAAGCTACGCCAATGGCGCAGTGCCTGGTATCAGCGCAAGTTCCAACTGAAGCCGGAATCGCTCTAGGAGACCCAATTGCCCGGAATTGTCGGGATTGTAACGAAGCATCCGCGAGCAGTCGCGGAGTGCGAACTGCAGCAGATGCTCAGCTTGCTCCGTCACGAGCCGTTCTATAACAGCGGCAAGTGGATCGACGAGAATCATGGGATTTATGTCGGCTGGGTTGCGCGAGCGGGATCCTTTGCGGATGGCATGCCGCTGCACAATGAAAGCGGCGATGTCACTTTGATTTTTTCCGGCGAAGAATTTCCTGAGCCAGGCACTGCTGCCGAGCTTCGCCAGCGCGGCCACATCCTCGCGCAAGGTCCTGCGTCCTCTCTGGTGCATCGATACGAAGAGGAACCAGATTTCCCGAAGGGATTGAACGGTCGTTTTCATGGGCTCGTCGCCGATCGGGTGCGCGGTATCACAACCTTGTTCAACGATCGATTCGGCTTGCAGCGGCTTTACTACCATGAAGCTAAGGACGCGTTTTATTTTTCGGCGGAAGCCAAAGCTATCTTGAAGGTTCGTCCGGAGTTGCGTAATACTGATGCGCGCGGACTCGGCGAGTTCATCGTCTGCGGCTGCGTACTTGAGAATCGCACGCTTTTCCCGGGAATCTATGTTCTGCCGCCGGGCTCAGCTTGGACGTTGCGCGGCGGCAAGGTCGAAAAGAAAACCGCGTACTTCCAGCCCAAAGAGTGGGAACAGCAAGCACGTCTTGAGCCGGAGGCGTACTACACAACGCTACGAAATGTTTTTGCAAAGAACCTTCCGCGGTATTTCAACGGGCGAGAGCGTGTGGGCGTTTCGCTCACTGGCGGCCTGGACACACGAATCATCATGGCGTGGCATAAGGCCGCTCCGAACTCATTGCCCTGTTACACCTTTGGCAGCATGTATCGCGACAATCAGGACGTAAAGCTCGCGCGGCGCGTCGCAAAAATCTGCGACCAACAGCACCAGGTGATCACTACCGGTGAGGAGTTCCTGTCGCGATTCCCGCATTACGCGGAGCGGACGGTATATCTGACAGATTCGTGTGTCGATCTGGGGCGCTCGCCGGATCTTTACGTAAACGAGAAAGTGCGGGAGATCGCACCAGTGCGAGTCGTGGGAACTTACGGCAGCGAAATGCTCCTGCATGCCGTGATGTTCAAAGCCGAGCAGCCTGTCGGTGGCGTGTTTCAACGCGAGATTGACCCATATATTCGGGCTGCCAAAGAGACTTACGACGCCGGCTTGCAAGTGCACCCCATGACTTTCGTCGCTTTCCGGCAATCTCCATGGCATCACTTCGGTGTGCTTGGTTTGGAGCAGACGCAAGTGGCAGTGCGCTCTCCCTATCTGGACAACGACCTGGTCCAAACGCTCTATAAAGCGCCTGGTTCGGTAGAAATTAACCAAGAAACCAGAGTGCGATTAATCAGTGAGGGCAATCCCGAGTTGGCTAGGTTACGCACAGATCGCGGCATTCCCCGTATTAACAGTGTCTTCATGCGGACGTTTCATGAGTTCTTTTTCAAAGCGGAATACGCTTACGACTACGGCATGCCGCAATGGATTGCGCAGACCGATCATGTATTTGCGCCGTTGCACCTGGAACGCATCTGGCTGGGGCGGCACAAAGTATTTCATTTTCGCGTTTGGTATCGCGATCAGCTCGCGAATTATGTCCGAGAAATGCTCCTCGATAGCAAGTCGCTGGCGCGGCCCTATGTCAATCCGGAAGCCGTGCGCAAAATTGTGGCTGGACACCTCAAAGGCAACCGCAATTACACTACCGAGATCCACCGATTGCTGACCCTTGAACTCACGCACCGGCTCTTCCTGGATGTCCGTTAACCCACAGCGTTTCTGCTTCAACCTGTTGCTGCAGGTTTGCTTTGGGCCTGTTTTGCCTGAGAAAAATCTGAGCCAAATCAACTAAGCTCAACTGTTTTATAGACTAAAGGGCTGCGCGAGAAAGACCGTGAATTCACAAATAACTTCCACGATCGTGCTTCCCAAGCCAGCAGATCCAAAAAATCGGGTGCCAATTCGAGAAACGGAACGTGCTGTTCTGAAATTCGTCGATTGGTTGGAACAGTATGGGGAAACTTCTTACGATTTTCAGACGTTCTACGCAAGTAAGCTGGGGCAGCGTGCGAAGGCGCTATACTACAAAAAGCCGCAATTGGGATTGCTCGCCGTGGCGCCAATGGTGTTTTCGGAAGCGATTGTCCCGTCCGTGCGCGCAATATTCTTCGAGCGTCAGCGATTCCCGATAGCTGATGCGCATTACGCGATGGGATTTGCGTTTCTCGCAAGATGTGGCAAAAAAGAACGATTCTTCGAAAAGGCGGTCCACTTCCTTCAAGTTCTCAAATCAACTAGATGCGTGGGTTACCAACACTATTGCTGGGGTTATCCCTTTGATTGGGAGACGCTTCACGGGCCCATAAAACAAGGAACGCCTCTGATCACCACCGTTCCCTACGTCTACGAAGCCTTCAGGCAGATATGGGAGATGGATGGCTCGAATGAATCTTTGGAGATCATGAATTCGATAGCGCAACATGCCTTAGAAGATTACATGGATCGCAAGACTTCAGCGGGGGCCTCAACTTGTTCGTACACGCCGGAGCATCAACAATCGTTCGCGGTAGTAAATGCCAGTGCTTACAGGGCATTCCTGTTGATGAGCGCGGCTCATGATTTCTCAGACGAGAACTTCCGGAGGGTTGCCGAGAGAAATCTGAATTTTGTTCTCGAGGCACAAAATGAAAACGGTTCCTGGTATTACGCCAAAGACGGCGAGCGCAATTTCATAGATCATTTTCATACCTGTTTTGTCCTCAAGGCGCTCGTGAAGATCGAGGCGCTGACTGGCCATTCGGGCTGTACAACTGCGATTGATCGCGGGATTAAATATTACGTAAGGAATTTGTTCGACGACAATGGCTCTCCGAAGCCGTTCGCCAAGCCGCCCCGCCTCACCGTCTACCGACGTGAGCTTTACGACTACGCAGAATGCATCAATCTAGCGATGCTTCTCCGCGGGCGCTATCCTAGACTGGACGAACTCTCGGTCGGCGTTTTGCATGAACTCCTCACTGTCTGGCAGAAACGTGACGGTTCGTTCCGCAGCCGGCGTCTCCTCCTGGGTTGGGATAACACCCCCATGCACCGTTGGGCCCAGGCGCAACTGTTCAGAAGTCTTTGTTTGCTCCTGTATTGCAATTCTGTCGGTTGCACTGCCAACGCTTGAGCTCTTCCTTGACGCCAATTTCCAGGTTAGCCTAGCCGCCTCGCTTTAGCTTTTGCTGCGGTGGCGTCGCCTCCTACAGAACAGATTGTGTTCGTTCGATCGGAATCGCAAAAATCAGAAGAAGGAGCATCTCTTGAAAGTCAGCGTATTCGGTCTAGGTTATGTCGGGACTGTTTCTGCGGGTTGCCTTGCGAAGGAAGGCCACGAAATCATCGGCGTGGATCCAGTCAGAACGAAAGTGGATCTGATCAATGCCGGACGGTCTCCTATCATCGAGAAGGATATCGACGAAATTGTCTGCGAAGCGGTCAAAACCGGACGGCTTCGCGCCACCGACGATACAGTTCAGGCGATTCGGGACACAGAGCTGTCTTTTGTGTGTGTTGGCACACCGAGCCAAATCAACGGCAATCTCGACCTGACACACGTCAGGCACGTGTGCGAGCAAATTGGCCACGCGCTCAAGAGTAAGGCGATACGCCATACGGTGGTCATTCGCAGCACGATCCTGCCTGGAACTATGCGTCGAGTAGTTATTCCCGTCCTCGAAGAGACTTCAGGGAAGAAGGCCGGCCAGGATTTTGGAGTGTGCAACAATCCGGAGTTTCTCCGCGAAGGCACAGCGGTAATGGATTTCAACGCTCCTTCCAAAACCGTCTTCGGCGAGCTGGACCGCAAAAGCGGAGATCTCCTAGCTGGACTGTACGAGAAACTCGACGCTCCCTTGATTCGGACGGATGTCGAAACCGCGGAAATGATTAAGTACATCGACAACAGTTGGCACGCTCTGAAGATTGGGTTCGCAAATGAAATAGGCAACCTCTGCAAAACATTCTCTGTGGACGCTCATAAGGCCATGGAGATTTTCTGCTTGGACAGGAAACTCAACATCTCGTCGGCTTACCTGATGCCCGGCTTTGCCTTTGGAGGGTCCTGTTTGCCGAAAGATCTTCGGGCACTGGCTTACTCTGCAAAACTCCACGACCTGGAATTGCCTATCTTGAGCTCCATTCTGCCAAGCAACGAGCTGCAGATCGCGAGGGGTCTGCAGCTTATTATGGAGAAGGGTTACAAGCGGGTGGGAATCCTGGGCTTCAGTTTCAAGGCGGGCACCGACGATTTGCGTGAGAGCCCGATGATCGAAATCATCGAACGGCTGTCTGGCAAGGGCTATGACCTGCGTATCTACGACAAGAATGTTCAAGTCGCGAAGTTGGTCGGCGCGAACCGCGACTTTATTTTGAACCGCATTCCCCACATTTCCAAACTAATGGTTGACAATATCGACGCAGTTCTGCGACACGCTGAGACGATTGTTATTGGTAATAAGGCTGCCGAGTTTGAAAACGTTCCCGAGCGTTTGCACGACGGGCAGTGTCTTGTCGATTTTGTGCGGGTTGTCAGGAATGGAGTCAGAGGTCACGAATACGCTGGAATCTCTTGGTGAAAAACCGGGCATTCGCTGTTCGCGATTGAGTGGTCTGATCAAATTGCCTCGAAAACGTGGTTGAATTCCCGAGGAGATAAGAGTTTTCGTTTATGGCGCGAAAAGTTCTCATAATCGTAGAAAACCAGGCGGTGCCCTTTGATCCTCGTGTATGGCGCGAGGCTTGTTCCCTGCAAGAGAACGGGTACGAGGTAACGGTTTTATGCCCTCGACGGAAAGGTTGTTCCGAGGGATACCAGTTTCTCAAAGGGATCCATATTTATCGGCACCCGACGCCCGCGGAGGGCAGTACGCCGGTAGGGTACTTGTGGGAGTATGCTTGGGCTCTGTTTTGGGAATTCTGGTACACATTGTGGATCTACTTGCGGCGCGGATTTCACGTCATCGAGGGCTGTAACCCGCCAGATGATATTTTCCTAATTGCTCTGCCATTCAGACTTCTTGGTGTGAAATTCATTTTTGATCATCACGACGCGAATCCGGAGTTGTATTTCTCAAAGTACGGAAAGACCGGTAGGTTACATCGAGTTCTACTTGGGCTCGAGAAGCTCACGTACCGATTCAGCGACGTCGTCATGGCTACGAACGTGAGCTATCGAGACCTAGCGGTGAGTCGAGGCGAAGTCGCCCATGAAGATGTATTCATTGTCCGCAACGGGCCGGACCTGGCATGGTTCAAGCCGGTCGCCCCGAACGCGCACAGGAAATTTGGAAAGAGCTTCCTAATCGGATATGTGGGTACCATGAGCGTACAAGAGGGGTTGGACATCCTGCTCGATGTCGCTCAGCATATTAAAAACCTAGGACGATCTGATATTCATTTCACCTGCGTCGGCGGAGGAACCGAATTGGAAAGGCTCCGCCAAATGACGCGAGACAAAGATGTGGCTGATATGGTTAATTTCACAGGAAGAATTCCCGATGAGGAATTACTGGAAATACTTTCAACGGCTGATGTATGCGTGAATCCCGACAGGCCGTGCGAAATGAACGACATTTCAACCATGATTAAAATCATGGAGTATATGGCTCTTGGGAAGCCCATTGTGCAATTTGAGTCCAGGGAGGGCAGATTCAGCGCCCGAGCGGCATCCTTGTATGCTGACAAGCAAAATCAGGTGCCGGACTTTGCGAACAAGATTATGTGGCTGCTGGACAGGCCAGATGAAAGAAAGAGAATGGGCGAATTTGGAAAGAAGAGGATCGAGCAAGAATTGGCTTGGGAGCATTCGGTGGTGAACTTACTTGCTGCCTATAACCGCGCGTTCGACAAACGGCTGGTTCGAGCATTTGGAACCAAAAGGAAGGATGTAATAGCGCCTTGAGGAAGGTCAACCACAACCACTGCCAAACCAGCGGTCCTGCTCGGTGAGACCTTCAAGCTGTGCGCCGTTAGAAAGATTGCGTAAATGAATTTCATCAGATTTAAGAGAGGCGCCATTTTCTGATGTCTTCGCTAGCCACAACCGAACGTAGCGATTCGTTCATAATCTCGCCAGATGATCCGATTCTCGTAACTGGTGCGGCCGGTTTTATCGGCTCTCGAGTGGTTGAGGGTCTCGTGGATCGCGGCTTCCGCAATATAGTTTGTTTCGCTCGACCGTCGGGGAAACTCTCCCGGATCGAAGATATATCAAGGCGGCAGTCCGACAGCGCCCGAATCGAGCTGATTCAGGGCAATCTCCTCTCACGTCAGGATTGTGAAGCGGCATGCAAAGACGTGGCCTTAATCATTCATCTTGCCGCAGGTACTGGAGAGAAATCTTTCCCCGACGCCTTTATGAATTCGGTGGTCACTACACGTAACCTGCTGGACGCTGGTCTCCAAAGCGGGCGCCTCCGCCGGTTCGTCTTGATTAGCTCGTTTTCTGTGTATACCAACTGCGGGAAAATGCAGGGGCGGCTTCTGGATGAATCTTGCCCGGTTGAGCAACATGGCGAACAGCGAGGAGAAGCGTACTGTTTCGCGAAGGTCAAGCAAGAGCAGATTGTCGCCGAATATAGCAAAGATTTCGGAATCCCTTCCGTGGTGGTCCGGCCGGGTAGCGTCTATGGTGATGGGAAAAACGCAATCGTCGGCCGTGTGGGTATCGACAGCTTCGGAGTTTTCTTGCATATGGGTGGGTCGAACACGGTTCCGTTTACTTATGTCGAGAATTGTGCCGATGCGATCATTCTTGCCAGTCTCGTCCAAGGTGTTGATGGCGAAGTCTTTAACATTATCGATGATGACCTGCCCTCCAGCCGTCAATTCCTGCGCTGGTACAAAAAGAATGTACGAGCCTTTAGGTCGGTGTATCTGCCGCACGCCGTCAGCTACGCTTGTTGCTATCTCTGGGAGAAATATTCGCAGTGGTCCGGGGGACAGCTACCACCCGCGTTCAATCGCAAGCGCTGGCACGCCTATTGGAAAAAAACGCGTTACAGTAACGAAAAATTGAAAGAGCGACTTGGCTGGGCACCTAGAATATCTACCGCAGAAGGTTTGCGCCGTTATTTCGACAGCTGCCGGCAGGGCGGTGGTCATGCTTAGAGTCGCCATCGTGGGGTGCGGCAAAATCGCCGATGCACACGCGTCGCAGATTGGAAGACTGAAAGATTGCGAGCTCGTGGCCGTGTGCGATCGCGAAATACTCATGGCCAAACAGCTGGCGGAGCGTTTTTCTGTCAACGAGATCTTTAGAGAAGTACCTGAACTTTTGGAGATCGCTAGGCCCGACGTCGTACATATAACTACGCCTCCCGATGGCCACTTCGGACTGGCAAAGCTCTGTCTTGAGAACAACGTGAACGTATACATTGAAAAGCCTTTTACGGTCTATGCCAATGAGGCAGAAGAACTCGTCAGTCTCGCGGAAAGAAAGGGACTGAAACTGACGGCTGGACATAATTACCAATTCAGCCCTGCGGCTAGGCGCATGAGAGAACTAGTCCAGGCCGGGTACTTGGGTGGGCCGGCGGTTCACATTGAAAGTCACTATAGCTATAACCTCGCCGACGCAGCGTATGCGCGTGCCCTCTTGAGCGACAAGCAGCATTGGGTGCGCAAATTGCCCGGCAAGCTGCTGCACAATATCATTAGCCATGGCGTTGCTCGAATCGCTGAATTCTTGACTACGGCCACACCCCGCGTGATGGTGCAAGGGTTTGTCAGTCCGCTGCTCAAGGATATGGGCGAAACTGAGATTATCGATGAACTGCGCGTAGTCATTTCCGAAGAGGACCGGTGCACAGCGTATTTCACGTTCTCCTCACAAATGAGGCCACCGATTCACGAACTAAGAGTTTTTGGGCCGAAGAATGGGCTGATTCTTGACCAGGACCACGATATCCTTATCAAGCTTAAGGGCAACAAATATAAAAGCTTTGCTGATAAATTTCTTCCTCCGCTGCTGTTCGCGAAACAGCATCTCGAGAATTTCATTGCCAACGCGAAATTGTTTCTGTCCAACGATTTTCACATGGACGCCGGATTGAAGCACTTGATCGAAGCATTCTATGGCTCTATCCAGAAAGGCGCGCCCGTACCGATTCCTTATGGCGAAATCCTGGTCACCGCTAGAATCATGGATGCGATCTTCGATCAGCTTCCGAACAACAGGGCGCCGCACGACAAGACCCTTAACCCGGGCTGGGAATATACGCAGAGCTCGTCACCGGGGAAAGAGACTCGCTGCGCTAATAAGACTCCGATATGAAGCTCTGTTGCTACAAGTGTTGTTTATGCGCTATGAATTTGACTCATCAGGGGAGATATTTCGGATCAAAAAACTCTCGGGCTCTGCCGGACTTTCCCGCGGTAAGTTCTAAGTATCTAGTTTAGCCTACGATGAATCCTTCGCTAGCGACCCTCGTCTACTGCTGCGGAATTGCTACACTCTTTTTCCTGAACCGAGACAGTTCCGTCAGGACGTCCCCGGCGCTATGGCTGCCGGTTGCGTACCTATGGGTTGTTGGGTCAAGGCCGGTGCCAGTTTGGCTGGGCATCACGACCGTTGAAGGAACCAGAAACCAGCTTGACGGGAGCCCATTGGACGCGGCCTTCTTCGGGCTGCTGTCGGTTGTGGCCGTCTGTGTACTCGTGAGTCGCAGCCGTCGGACCATCTCTTTCCTAAACGCAAACTGGCTGATTCTGAGCTATTTCCTATTCTGCTTAGTAAGTGTTCTTTGGTCCGAGTTCCCGGGCATCTCGTTCAAACGATGGATCAAAGCGGTCGGGGATCTGCTCATGATTCTCATCGTCGTAACAGACGAGCAACCCTTGACCGCGCTTAGTCGTTTGTTTTCTCGAGTTGGGTTCATTTTAGTGCCCATTTCGTTTTTACTTATTAAATATTATCCACATTTGGGAAAGGCGTACGACGATTGGACCGGTGCGCAGACATTCACTGGCGCGGCGCTGGACAAGAACATGCTTGGCGTAATCACGTTGGTGATATCGCTGGGTACCTTTTGGCATTTTCTCGGGCTCCTGCGCTCACAGGAGAAGTCTAAGTCTCGGCGCAGGCTACTTCTGGCGCAAGGAACGCTGCTAGCGCTTTCCATTTGGCTATTAATAACCGCAGATTCTGTTACGTCCATAGTGTCCTTTCTCATGGGAGCCGGATTGATGGTGGCGACGAATCTGCGATTCATGAGGCGCCATCCCGCTGCCGTGCACGCGCTCGTGGTTCTACTCATTGTCGCAGTTACTTCGGTGATGCTGCTTGGCGGCGGCGCAAGCGCTGCCGAAGCATTGGGCCGCAACCCCACCCTTACTGGCCGGACAGACATTTGGGCGGCTGTCTTGCCGTTGGCGCCCAGCCCCATGATCGGCGCGGGATTCGAGAGCTTCTGGCTCAGCACGCATGTACACCAGAAACTGGAGGAGGCGCTGCCGGGCCTAGGTCTCCGTCTCAATGAGGCTCACGACGGGTACATAGAGGTTTACCTGGAGCTTGGGTGGGTGGGGCTGTCTCTAATAATACTCCTATTGATCGATGGCTACCGGCGCTCGGTAAAGGCTTTTCGCCGCGATCCGGCCCTTGGGGGACTACTCATAGCTTATAGCCTAGTTATAATTACTTATAGTATTACGGAAGCAGGATTTCGAATGCTGGATCCGATTTGGATATTTTTTCTCCTGGCGGTCGTACTAGCGAGCAGCATCGCTGCTGGCATTGCTGTTGAAACGCCCGCAGAAGTTTCCGCGTCCAGTCAGAGTTCTCAACTAATCGCTAAACCTTCTTTTCTAGTTCAAGCAGGAAAACCAACAACTAACTGGAGCATGACCCGGCGAGGAAAGGCTTTATAGGTCATTGGAACGGCCCGCACCGTCGCACAATTTCTTGCCGTGCCTGCGGGTCCTCTTGTCGGAATCGACGAACGCAGTTTTCGTAAGGAGAACCTCATGAGCCGTTTGCGTGTATTGCTTTTGGCGCCAGATTGCAACCCCCACACCGTCAGCATTCCCTTTGTCACCTATTCTCATGCCGCAGCGCTTGCTCAGTTGCACGATGTTTCTCTAGTTGTCGGATCGCCGAGTGAGGACGCCGTCCGCCGGGCAAAGGCGCCATTTCGTTCGATAGAGGTGGTCCGCATGCCCGTGCTCGAGCGCGTGTACGCATGGGGTCTGCGCAGGATTTTTAAATACAACTATGACACTCAAATGTTGACCGCTTTCGGATATCCGTTTTCCATAGCCTTCGAATGGCGGGCCTGGCGGCAATTACGCCATCGCATATTTGCGGGTGAGTTTGATGTCGTTTTGCGCCTATTGCCTATGACTCCGACATTGCCGAGTCCTTTCGCATTTCTCCTGCGCAAAGGGCCTGTCCCCTTCGTGATCGGGCCGCTCAACGGCGGCTTGCCATGGCCGGCGGGTTTCGAGCAGCTCGAGAATCAAAAGGAATGGGTTTCCAACCTTCGAAACGTTTACCGGTATCTTCCCTTTGCTAAATCCACTTATCGCCATGCGAAAGCAATCATCGCTGCTTCGTCTCAAACGTATTCCGAGTTTACGAATTATATCGATAAACTATTTTTCGTTCCAGAGCCGGGGATAGCCGAGTCTTTGTGTTCCATTGATTCACGTCCTTCGAACACATGCGGAAAGCTTGAGTTGATCTTTGTGGGTGGTTTAGTTCCGCGGAAAGCGTGTGACATTGCCTTACGTGCGACTGCTTCACTTTTGCGAAGCGATCTGGCCCGCTTAACTGTGGTGGGCGATGGGCCGGAGCGGAGCCGGCTGGAGCAACTTGCTAGGTCCCTTGGCATCGAGAAGTTTGTGTGTTTCTGCGGCTGGATTAGCCATGCAGAAGTGCTCCAGCGTTTGCGATCCGCGGATGTACTGGTTTTTCCATCCCTACGTGACAATGGCGCAGGCGTGGTCTTCGAAGCCCTCGGCTGCGGCGCGGTGCCTGTTGTCGCTGATTTTGGCGGGCCCGGAGATATTGTTCGTCCAGAAGTGGGATACAAGGTGCCCCTTACAAATGAGAGTGACATTGTGGTACGGATGGAAGAGATTCTGGAAGGACTTGCCAACGATCGGGATCGTCTCGAACGATTGCGGCAGCAAGGAATGGTTTATGTGCGGGAATGCCTAACCTGGGATGCGAAGGCGCAGGCAGTTAGTCGAGTGCTGGCCTGGGTTGTCAAAAGGGGACCGAAACCAAACCTTCCTCCACCGAAGATGCTGCACCTGCAGCGTGCGAGCTGAGGTCGAAAAACGGGGTCCGGCGCTCCCAGGTCTGTAAGTAGGTCTATTGAACGACTACGGTCAGATTCGTCGGAGGATTAACGACGGTTGTCCCTCCGGCAATCAAGGGATGCGGATAGATATAAGGCGTATAATAAAGTGACCAAGTATTCGTGGCCGTGCAGACAAATAGCTCTCCTTGACCTCCACTCCCGCTTTGGTTCCAGCTCCCCTGGTCGGTCGCTAAGTAGCCGACGCTAGGCGTGCAAGTGGTTGGCCGGTTCGCCAGCGTTCCGTATCCAGTGCCGCTGGTTCCGTTAAATGGCGAGGTTTCGCTGGTCTGCGCCGCCTGTCCGATGCTCTGCGCGTAGAAATCGCGGTTAGCAATGAGGCCCTGCGAATCATTGGAGACAAACTCAGTATTCAAGCTTCCGGCGCTATTATCAACCTCATATATTGGGTCAAGGACTTCATTGACAGGTCCGGTACTGCCGATAGTAGGTTCTATAAAAGGAGAGTGGGAGCCTTGCGTCTCTGGGTCACCTGAATTCCCATCACCACCCCCTAAAAGTACGCCAGCACCTCTTCCCGGCTGGTCCATACAGACTGTTGCACGAAGAATTTGATAACTATCGCTCGAGGCCGGAGCCTGGCTGCAACCTGTGCCTCCGGCGCAAGACAGGGCAGCTGTAAGTACATTAGAGGTGTTCGAGTAAATCTCGAAGCCGAAGTTCTGGGTAACGTCGTGGAACGAATAAGGCGCTCCTGAGACACTCGCCCACTTATTTATGGTCCATGTAAGACTATCAGAATCAGCCACGACATACACAGGGACCTTCTGAATACCTCCTGTGGTCGTCGTCACGGAGCCAATCGTTCCGCTGTAATAGGTGGTACCATCATCCGTGTCCCAAACCGTTGAACCATCGCATGGCCCCCACGGCGCATCCACACGCCAGCGGCGCTGCGTGTCCACACTAGCAACAGAATTGAAGGAACCTGTAAAACTATTTCCCCAGACGATTGCAGCGCCGGAACGCTCGCCCCATATCGCGTTGCACCCGCCGCCACAAAAGCTGGAATTGGACGATCCGGTGTTCTTGTAGAACTCAAATTGACGCCCGCCCCGCCATCTTCCTGTGGTATCTGTACCGTGATTAGTGCAAGCTGTGGCAGGAGAGATATCATTAAACGTATTGAATCTGCATACGATGCGCCCCCCCCCCCAGTCGCCTGCGCCGTCGCCGTAATCCGTATCGGTTCCAAAGGCATAGTTGAAAATATTATTCTCAAGGTAGAATGCTTGATTGCTTCCAAACGTGTCAGCTGAGGCCCAGGAGTTGTCGCCCCAGTTGTTTACCCCCTTCCAATTCCCGTGTCCCACATTTATAAAGTCCACGCCATTGCAGCTTGGTTGGGTATCCCCAACCGTATTATGGTCAGCAACCCCGAATATGTTGTCAATGCGAGCAAAAGTTGCGTCTGAGATGCTGCAAAAATTACTGGTTGGGACAATGAGATTATCAAGGCGCGCGCCCGGACAGCCGCTTGACGTGCACGTGCCTAAGATGAGGATAGGAGCGTCGGAAGAAGCGCTGACCGTGATTTTCAGCGTGGAAATTCGCATCGTCGAGTTCCCGTAGGTGGGACTGGCGGTGAAGAGCTGCCCTCCGTAGTTGCTGCTGATTGTTGTGTTGACGGTCCCGGCGCCGCTGGTTCCCGGCCCCGTGTTAGGCGTGCCATTCCCAATGATCGAGATTCCAATTCCAGGTGGTAGTGTAATACCGCTGGACCAGGTACAGGAACCAGAGGGGATCTGGATAGTATCTCCGTTGACCGCTGTGTGCGTGGGCCCGTTAATGATCGCATTGACGTCCGACTGATTGCACGTAGCAGCTGTATACGTGCCTTGCGCATGGGCCGACGGAGTGCACCAAGCGATTAACAAACAAAGCATAGGGGACCATTTTGCTGTTCTGAACACGAATAAGTTTCCTTTCACGCGCAAGCGGCGTATCCCACAGTTTACGGTACCCGTGGCGAATAAACGAAATCTACTGTCCCGAGGTCCAGTGTTCGAACAGTGTTGCAGTCCGGCCCTAAGGGAGAGTTTTTCACTAGCTCAAATACGCCGAACACGGGCGGCGGCCGGTACGGACAACTTGATCGCAATCTTATTCCAAACCTTGGGTTCAACAGTGTAAAACTTTCAGAATCTCTTTGAATTGATATCGCCACATAATACGAGCCCTGAGGCAAAGAAATATTAGAATATTGAGCATCGATTTAGTGTGTCGGGAGGCATACGGTGGAGGGTCTAGCAGAGCAGGTAGAGAAAATCAGAGCGATTTGGGACGAACACCTCGAGGTCGCAAAGGCCCTTCCCAACCTCGCCACGGAGGTATCCACCGCCGTGAACCTCATCTATTCATCTTTGTTTGCGGGTGGACAGCTGATGGTGGGTGGAAACGGCGGATCCGCGGCCGATGCCCAGCACATTGTGGCCGAACTCACCGGCCGGTTTCTCCGGGACCGGCGCCCGCTCCGAGCTCTCGCGCTGCACGCCAACACCTCGGCGCTTACTGCAATTGGGAATGATTACGGCTTCGAATACGTATTTGCCCGCGAGCTTATGGCCCACGCGCGGTCGGGAGATATCCTTATGGCTATTTCTACAAGTGGTAACAGCGTAAATATCTTACGAGCCATTGAGGCGGCCCGCCAAAAGAATGTGACTGTGATCGGCCTGACCGGCGAGTCCGGCGGAAAGATGCGGACGGCCTGCGACCTGTGCCTTTGTGTCCCTTCCAAGTCAACGCCACGAATTCAGGAAATGCACATCACCATCGGTCATACTATTTGCGAACTGCTGGAAGAGCGACTGGCTGAGGCATGAAACCATGCTATCAAGTTCAGGATGCGGGGACGGCCCGATACCCGGGCAATTCGATGCCCTCCACCTCGTGCTCCGGGCTGGAAGTTGCGCTGCTTACTGGTGGCGCTGACAAACCATATGCGTTTGGCCTCGCCACCGGACTCATGGCGAAGGGGGTAGTTTTTGATCTTGTCGCCAACGATGAGCTAGATCTTCCCGAATTTCGAGGGAAAGCCAACGTCAGATTTTTGAATTTACGCGGCGACCAGCGGCCGGACGTGAGCCTCATCAGGAAAGCCAGCCGAGTACTGACGTACTACCTAAAACTGATCGCTTATGCGACTCGCTCGAAACGACCAGTTTTCCACATCTTGTGGAACAACAAATTTTACACTTTTGATCGGACGCTCCTCACACTTTTTTATTTGTGCCTAGGTAAAAAAATCGTTCTGACTGTTCACAATGTGAACTCCGGAATTAGGGATTCGAACGATACGCTGCTGAACAGACTCACATTGCGATTTCAGTATCGTCGGGCCGACCATCTTTTCGTTCATACCGAAATGATGAAGACGGAACTCGCTAGTGGATTCGGACTTGAACCGTCACGGATAAGCGTCATCCCATTCGGAATCAACAATGCAGTTCCAAACACGCCGCTTTCTCGCAGCCAGGCAAGGCAACGCTTAGGCCTTCACGAAAACGAGAAAGTGATCTTGTTTTTCGGACATATCACACCGTACAAAGGTCTCGAGTATTTGGTTGAGGCATTTCAGCGAGTCTCAGTCCGCTGTCCCGAATACCGGTTGATTATCGCGGGTAGACCGAAGAACTGCGACAGCTATTGGGAACTCATTCGTGACTCGATTGAAGGACAGGTGCAAAGCGGGCAAGTCCTGCTCAGAGCTGACCACATTCCCGACGAGGAAGTCGAACTCTATTTTAAGGCTGCCGACGTTTTGGTGCTTCCGTACAGGCATGTCTACCAAAGCGGCGTGCTGTTTCTCGGCTACAGTTTCGGCTTGCCGGTGCTCGCGGCAGATGTCGGCTCTCTGAAGGATGAGATTGTTGACGGGGAGACAGGTTTCACTTTTGAAGCCGGCAATTCCGCCGATTTGGCCCAAGCGCTCCTGCGATATTTCGCGAGTGACCTGTCTAAGGACTTGTGCCGTCGCCGGAAGAGGATACAAGAGTTTGCTGGCGAAGGGCACTCTTGGGATCTCGTTAGCGAAGCGACGATAAAAGTATATTCTTCCCTGGTTCTGCCAGTTGGATCGAAACAGAATCGGAATCCCCAGACGAAACCAGCTTCTCTTGGTGTGAAAACATCGGAATAATTCCGCAACAAGAAGTCTCTCTCGGCACGAAAAAAAGCCGCGAGTAGGTAATGCGAATCTATCAAATCGATCCTGTTAAGGATGCCAGGTGGTCAGAATTCATAAGCCGGCATCCCCGCGTATCTGTCTTCCACAGCGTGGGCTGGCTGAAGGCCCTGCGAAGTACTTACAACTACGAGCCAGTTGTTTTTACAACGTCGTCGCCGACCGATGAGCTGAACAATGGCTTGCTTTTCTGCTGCGTGGATAGCTGGATAACGGGAAGGCGACTCGTGTCGCTACCTTTCTCCGACCATTGTGAGCCTCTGTGCGATTCCAAAGACGATTTGGTTTTCTTGATTCGCTATTTACAGACCTGCATGGAACACGAAAATCTGCGATATCTGGAAGTCCGGCCGGCCAATCCGAGCTTTGCTCAGACTAGTGAACCGAATGGCTTTCGACCGAGTGCGACGCATTATCTGCACATTCTTGATCTGCGGCGAGAACAGAGCGAATTATTCGAGAGCTTCGACAAAGATTCTGTACAACGTCGCATCTGGCGAGCCGAGCGGGCCGGTCTTGTCGAGAAGTGTGGACGCTCAGACGATCTGTTGAAGGACTTCTATAGGCTGTTTGTGAAGACGCGCGGCCGTCAACAGCTCCCTCCTTCACCTTACAGTTGGTTTCGAAGCCTCCTCCAGCATTCCGGCGAAGTGGCGGAGATTCGCGTGGCCTATCGCGGTAAGACGCCGATCGCAGCGATTTTGATTTTGCGTTGCAAGGAAACGGTCTGTTACAAATACGGATGCTCTGACGCGCGATTCCATATGTTCGGAGGGATGCCGTGGCTGTTGTGGAAAGCTATTGCTGCGGCGAAATTGAGCGGGGCCAGCCATTTTGACATGGGCAGGACCGAAGAGCAGAATGCCGGGCTGCTTGCTTTTAAGAATCACTGGGTCCCGCACCCTCAGCGGCTCGTTTATTGGCGATTCCCTGAGATCCCTTCTCTGGATTCGCCTGGAGACTGGAAATTGACAATCGCAAAACGCGCATTTTCGTTTATGCCTGGCAGGCTGCGGACAGTTGCGGGTCGCGTGATATATCGTCATATCGGTTAACCAGCTCGAAAGCAGACCGTAGAGCGGCTCAGCGCCACGCATGCGCCCCAGTCAACAAGCACTCTATGGCAGATCAGCAGCAGAGTTGCCCACTAAGAATCAGCGACTCGGATGCCCACGGTGGTCTCGATTAAGTGAGTTATCTTTGCAGGAAAACTCTTGCGTCCCAACGGACAATGCTCTAAAAAAAGCTGTTCGTGCAGAGCGCAAGTCAGACCCAATCGTTAAACTAGCCCATTTTGACTCAGCTCAATCGATGACCAAATGAGTTCGTTTGAACAGCACGTTTACGGGAGCCAGCCTGTTCCCGGCCAGCTTTCCAAGCGAAAGCCCCGCATCTGCATGCCATCCGGCAGACTTTTCAAGAAAAAGACCTTTCTGTGTGGACATTACGAAGCACAGGATGTTCTGCAGGAGGTCGACGACCTGGACTTGATCTGCCTTGAACCTGGACCGCACTACGAAATCAAAGAGCAGTGGCAGAGGCGACTCCTGTTCCATGACTTCACGGGGAAGCTCATCTACCAGAACCCAGCCCTCAAAAAGGTCCGCCTTGCCCAGGAATACGATCTGTTTCTAGCCAGGTGCCAATACAACCACGATTTTCTGCACATCAATGCGATTGAAGGTTGGAAAGATCATTGCAAAGTCAGCGTCTGCTGGATCGACGAGTTTTGGTCGGCTGAAATCCCGCAATACAGCCACTGGGTTCACGCGCTACGAAAATTCGACCACGTCTTTGTCGCATGTCAGGGCACGGTCGAGAGCTTATCGCAAGCCCTTGGTAAGCCGTGTCGCTGGCTTCCGGGCGCGGTGGACACACTTCGATTCAGCCCATATCCGAATCCACCTGCGCGGGTCATCGACGTTTATAGCATCGGCCGTAGGAGTGAGGGTATTCATATGGAGCTGTCCAGGGCTGCCGGAAGTAGATCACTGTTTTACCTTCACGATACGTTCGGAGGCTCTCTCTCGGATGTTCACGATTACCGCGAACACCGCACGCTTTTCGCCAACGTGGCCAACCGATCCAAGTATTTCCTTGTTGCTCCAGGAAAACAGAACCTTCCAAATGAAACTCGCGGACAAGAGGAGATTGGCCATCGCTATTATGAAGGAGCAGCGGCAGGCGCCTGCCTGCTCGGACAAACACCCATCTCGCCATCTTTTGCGACAATGTTCCCTTGGCCTAATGCGGTACTTGAGATTCAGCCTGACGGCTCTGATGTGATGAAGGTTATCGCGAAGTTGGAAGCCGACTCGGATCGGCTCCAAGGAATCAGTCAACGGAACGTCGGCGAGACACTCTTGCGTCACGATTGGGCGTACCGTTGGAAGGAAATCCTGCAGGTGGCCGGCCTTGAGCCCTTGCCGGCTATGGCCGCTCGTGAGCGGCGCCTGAAAGAATTGGCAGAATCGGTTTTAGCCACGGCTCCTTATGCTTGAGTTGAAAAATTCGGTCGTTCGTCAGCGGCATGTTAATTCACATCGAGGGCTGAATCGCAATGCCTTACCTGTATAAGTTACCCACTTCTGTATCCTTTCGCGGTAAAGGACTCTTCGGATACTCCTTCGGCCAGATGCAGCAGAAGGACCTTGAAGTTCTTTACATCGAGTCCAAAACCGGGCATGACACGTTCATGATTTTGCGCGGCGTCACTCGCACATATTACGTGCTTTCGGGAAGTGGCTCGTTCACGATCGATGGTCACCAACACAGCGCTTCCCCTGGCGATCTAATCGAGGTTCCGCCGGGGGTCGAGTATTGCTATTCAGGCCGTATGACCATGCTGGCGTTTTGCCGAACGGGCCGGTTTCATCGGCGTGATAAATTCACCCGGTGGAATCAGGACGTCGTCGGAAACGAACCGCCTTATCCGCTCGAGGGTGGTTCGTGGCTGCAGCGGTTGGTCAGAGTTCGTATCTTGGGCAAATCGCCCACGAATGCGTTTCTGCGCCTCAACAACTATGTTTGGGACAAGCTACCGGCCTCCGTTCTGCACTCGGGCGCATTGCAATCGTACGGTCGCTTTTTGCATGCTTTAGTTCGCATACAAAATACCAGGGCACAGGCACACAGCACTTTTTTTCTCCGTAATCGCCCTGAGCTGGACTTAATCCAACGCCTCGTCCGCCAGAAAGGTCCTGGCGATACAGTCAGAGTCGCGGTGCTGGCCTGCAGCACCGGTGCTGAGGTCTATTCCATTGCCTGGGCCATTCGTACTGCGCGGCCGGATCTAAAGCTTGTGATTCATGCCGTGGACGTTTCGAACGACGCTGTCGAGCATGCCCAGCGCGGAGTCTACCCACTGAATAGTAAGGTGAACCTCAATGGTCTTCGCGATTGCATGGCTGCGGGACACTGGCGCGTTGGCGAACCCGACTCGGGTCTCATCGATTCGGAGATTTTTGAACGCTTGACCCCTGCCGAAATGGCCCAATTCTTTGATATTCGGGGCGATGTCGCTGTAATCAAGGATTGGCTGAAGGAAGGAATCAAATGGGGCGCCGCTGACGTACGCGCCACCGAACTTCGCGATCGAATGGGGCTGCACGAGATCGTAGTCGCCAACAATTTTCTTTGTCACATGGAGCGTGCTGAAGCGGAGCGCTGTTTGCGAAATATCGGCCGTTTAGTCGATGCCGATGGCTGTCTTTTTGTGTCCGGCGTCGATTTGGAAATCCGGCAGAAGGTCGCCCGCGACCTCGGCTGGCAACCTGTGGACGAGCTGCTGGAAGAGATCCATGACGGCGACTCTTGCTTGCGCGGTCAATGGCCCTTCCAATACGCTGGATTAGAGCCTCTGAACAGGCACAAATCCGATTGGAAAATGCGCTACGCAGCAGCGTTCCAAGCCGGTTCGTCGACAACGAGAAGCCACCATCCGCAGAACGGAAGCACCAAAGTTCAGGAACAGGTCGAACCGCAAAGCACGCCCGCTTAGCACCTCCGAAACCAACTACACCATGAAGGACCTAAAACAGCGCACCATTCGGGGCGGCATTGCGCGGCTCGCTGCCCAGGCAGCGAATTTCGTTATTCGTGCCGGCTCCCTTATGATTCTGGCACGCCTTCTGGGCCCCAAAGAATTCGGCCTGGTCGGGATGGCCACAGCCTTCACCGGAGTGCTGAATTTGCTCCGGGATTTTGGCCTTTCATCTGCGGCCGTCCAGCGCGCGACCGTGACCGATGAGCAGATTTCAACTTTGTTTTGGATCAATATGCTGGTAGGGACCATTCTCGGGCTCCTCACCGCAGCCATGGCTCCGTTCCTCGCTGTTTTCTACCACGAACCACGCCTGGTTGCAGTCACTTTGGCCTTGGCGGCGGGCTTTATCTTCAACGCCGCAGGCGTGCAGCACTCAGCGCTCTTACAGCGGCACATGCGCTTCACCGCCATGGCTCTAATTCAGGTCATTTCCCTGATTCTGGGCACTGCCGTCGCAATTGCAGGGGCTGAGGCCGGATACGGCTATTGGGCGCTAGTGGCCCTGACAGTTTCGGTGCCGCTAATAGGGACCATCGGTGCCTGGCTAACCGCTGGTTGGCTGCCGGGGTTGCCGCGTAAGGGCTCTGGAATTGGCGCAATGATGCGGTTTGGGGGAACTGTCAGTCTTAACAGTCTTGTGGCCTACCTAGCCTACAACACCGACAAAATCTTGATTGGCCGCTTTTGGGGCACCAGCGTACTCGGGATCTACGGCAGGGCATACCAGTTGGTTAACATGTCTACAGATAACCTGAATTCCGCCGTGGGCGAAGTGGCTTTTTCGGCCCTCTCACGGTTGCAGGACGACCCCAACCGGCTCAAAAGTTATTTCCTCAAGGGCTACTCTCTCGTTCTTGCGATGACAATTCCGTTGACGATTGCTTGTGTTGTTTTTGCCCACGACGTTATTTCCGTTGTTTTGGGCCCGAAGTGGATGGATGCAGTCGTCATTTTTCGCCTGCTTGCCCCAACCATCTTAATTTTTGCAATTATCAACCCCATGGGATGGCTACTCCTCTCGCTAGGATTGGTCAGGCGAAGCCTGAACATCGCGCTAGTCTTTGCACCCACGCTCGTTGCAGGTTATCTCATCGGGCTCCCCTACGGACCCAAGGGAGTGGCGTTTGCCTACTCCACGGTGATGGCTTTATGGGTTATCCCTTTCATCGTCTGGTGCGTAAAAGGGACCGTCGTGGCGTTCTGGGACGTTTTTTGGGCCGTGATCCGTCCCCTAGGCTTTGGCTTGGTGGCCGGCTTACTGGGCTTTGCAGCACGGGTCGCCTTGGGGCCATTCGTGGCGCCTGTGCCCAAGTTGGTTATCGAGACAGCTGTCCTTCTCGGTGCATTCTTTGGATTGCTCTTTTGTGTCGGGGGACAGAAAACGTTCTATCTTGATCTGATCCGGGGATTACGGAAACCTTCGCTGGCTACGGAATGACACAACGCTGAAGTAGATTCGGCTCAACATTTTTCATGGACGGCTCAACACATGTCAACTCCGTTGCAGAACACCCCAAAATCGCTTTGTTTGGCGCATTTGGCGTGGGAAATTTGGGTAACGAATGCACCTTGCAAGCGCTCTTCCATAACATCCGAAGGTACGTCCCGAATGCCGAGATTCTCTGCATTTGCCTTGGCCCAGACGAAGTGCGGCTCGCATACAACATTCGCGCCACCCTCATAGAAGAGATTCCGCTCTCCCACCTTGCGAATCGGGCTCTGCGTCTCTTGCGAAAGATCTTCGTTCGCATTCCTCTCGAGATCTTCCGCTGGCTGAAAGCCTTCGCCACACTGAGTGATGTGGACCTGCTCATAATGACGGGAACAGGAATGCTGGGCGACTTCGGGATCAGCCCGCTCGGCTTGCACTATCAAATCTTGAAGTGGACCGTTCTCGCCAAGCTTCGCCGCTGCAAGGTCATTTTTCTCAGTGTTGGTGCCGGTCCATTGCGTCAACCGCTGAGTCAGCGCATCGTAAAGGCCGCGCTGTCGTTCGCTGATTACCGCTCCTATCGCGATACCTTTTCTAAAGACTATCTCGAAAGCATAGGGTTCGATACCCAACACGACCACGTGTTTCCAGATCTAGCATTTAGCTTCCCCGCGCAGATGCTCCCGCACAATTCCAATAATCGGAACAGCCGTGCCGTTGTTGGAGTGGGCGTCATGACCTACCTCAATCGGACCGGGGCCTCACCTGAAGACGACAGAATCTATTCTAAATACATCGGAAAAATGGGAGACTTTGTTAGTTGGTTGCTCGAGCAGAAATATAAAGTGCGATTGCTGATTGGCGATGTGGCCTACGATCAATCTGCGACACGCGACCTGAAGACTTATCTTGAAAAAACTAACAACCCTTATGAAAATGGAGCGATCATCGATGAGCCGGCGGCTTCCGTTAACGAGGTTTTATCGCAACTCGCGGCAAGCGACTTCGTCGTGGCCAGCCGGTTTCACAACATTTTGCTGGCTCTAATGCTCGCGAAGCCCGTCCTGGCGATCTCCTATCACGAAAAAAGCGATGCCTTGATGGCCAGCGCGGGGCTAGCGGAATTCTCACAGGATATTGAACATATAGACGTCGACAAAATGATTCAACAATTTCAGTCAATGGAAGAAAAGGCGGATAGCACTGAGTTGCGGCTACAGCGAAACGCAGCAGCTTGCCGAGCCGCGCTCGATGACCAATACACAAGGATTTTTGGTACTAGCTCTGGCGCTGTCGATCACTTTGCTGTGAACAGCGCTGGCTGAAGCATGAGTCTTGTCATCGCAGTGCGGCGGCCAAATAATTCCGACCTGCGTACTCTGCACTCGCTTCGGTAGTAGAGGACCTCATGAATTTAATGGAAGCTTTAGAGATTCTCAAACAGCCAATTGCACAGGGGGCTCCGCGTCTGAAAGTATTTTTGGCCTGCGGCTTCACGCCACTGCACCTTCAGACTTTTCTTGCTGCTCACTTAAGAAAGAGCTGGGGCTCTCCCCGTCCCGAGATCCATACGGGATTGTTTGGCGATTTGGCCGGTAATATCGAACGCCTGGATCCATCAACTTACGATGTGCTGCTCGTGGTAATCGAGTGGCAGGACATCGATCCACGGCTCGGCATTCGATCCTTGGGTGGATGGAGCACGACGGAGCTGTCAGATATTGCGAAATCCTCGGAACGCGCGCTCGGCCGTTTGCATAAAGGAGTCCGGCAAGCCGCATCGTCGATTCCCGTGATGGTCAGCCTGCCGACTTTGCCCCTTCCTCCTCTTTTTACGAATCCAACCGTCCAGGCTAATTTCGACGAGCTTCGAATTCGACAATCCGTCGCAGCATTTGCCTCCTTGCTCTCGGATGAACCTTCCATAAAGATTGTTAGTGCGCAGAAAGTCGACGAGCTTTCCCCACATCACGGCCGTTTTGATGTGCAGTCGGAATTGATGGCCGGATTTCCTTACAAGCTTACACACGCCTCGAGCATGGCCGAATCCTTGGCCGCCTTAGTCCGAGTTCCCGCACCCAAGAAAGGATTGATTACCGACTTGGACGATACCCTCTGGGCTGGCATCGTCGGCGAGGTTGGAGCAGCCAACATTTCTTGGCACCTCGATCGACACTCGCACATTCACGCGCTCTATCAGCAATTTCTTCAATCTCTGGCCAGCGCTGGAGTTTTGCTTGCTGTGGCCAGCAAGAATGATCCAGCGGTTGTAGAACAGGCTTTAATGCGAAACGACTTGGTAGTCTCGAAAGATGTGTTTTACCCCATCGAAGCTCGTTGGGCTCGCAAGTCGGAATCAGTGGAGCGCATCTTGAAGGTGTGGAATATCAGCCAGGATTCCGTCGTCTTCGTGGACGACAGTGCCATGGAAGTAGCGGAAGTGAAAACCGCCTTCCCAGGAATGGAATGCCTTGCTTTCCCCAAGGCGGATCCCCAGGCACTTTGGCAATTACTCCGGCATCTCCGGGACGTCTTCGGAAAACCCTTCGTTTCGGAGGAGGATTCCATTCGCCTACAAAGCATTCGAGGAGCGGAGGCCCTCCGCGATACAGAGAATCTCACCCCGGGCTCTCTGGATGAGTTTCTCGAGAGCGCCCATGCTGTAATGCGATTCGATTTCGAAAAAAAGGGTAGCGATCAACGCGCTTTCGAATTGATAAATAAAACCAACCAATTCAACCTCAATGGCAAGCGGTTAACAGAAGCAGCCTGGGCTGCCTATCTGAATGATCCCGCCACTTTCCTGATGACTGTCAGTTATGAAGATAAATACGGTCCCTTGGGTAAAATCGCGGCTTTGCTAGGCAAGGTTAGCAAGAGCACAATCCGAATCGACTTCTGGGTAATGAGTTGTCGAGCCTTTTCGCGGCGCATCGAGCATCAGTCTTTAAAGAAGCTTTTCGAAAAGTTCCGTGCGGACGAAGCGTCCTTCGATTACCAAGCGACACCGCGAAACGGACCGATCCAAGAGTTCCTGTCCGGATTGGCTGATTTACGAGGGAGCTCCGAACTCCGGGTCGCACGGGCAGTTTTGGAAAAAAGGTCTCCATCGTTATTTCACCGCGTGGAGGAGGTAGTCAATGGATGACCTTGAACTTCGCCTTGTTCGGTGTTTCTCTTCCGTGTTTCCGGACTTGACTGCGGACCAGGCTCACAACGCCAGTGTCAAGTCATTGGCAAATTGGGATTCTCTGACGGCTGTGACTCTGGCGGCGGTTCTCCAGGAAGAGTTTGGAGTACCTCTCAATCCGATGGAGCTGTCAGAGCTGGAATCCTTTCAGGCGATGTTGAATTACATCAGGACGAACCAGGCCTCGTTCCAAGAGGTGCACGCACCGCAAGACCATTTGAGTCCCATTCGAGACCGCGAGAATTCCATGCACCGTGACCGGAGTTTTGACACACCTGCAAATAAGCACATCCAAGAGGGCGTCCTCGTCGGTGTGAAAAACCGCTTTCTCCAGCACCTCGCGAGGAATCTGCCGGGGTCCGCATTGAGGGTCAATCTGCACCGAGCGCGTGGAGTCCAAATCGGAAAAGATGTATGGATGGGGTACGACGTGATTCTCGAAACCTCTTGTCCCCATCTGGTCACCATCGAAGATGGCGCCACGTTGAGCATGCGCGTCACTGTGATTGCTCATTTCAAAGAGACTCAGGGCGTGAGAATTGAACAAGGCGCCTTTGTCGGTCCGGGCGCGATTATACTTCCAAACGTAGTGATTGGCCGCGGCGCTGTAGTCACAGCCGGCAGTGTTGTGACCAGGTCCGTGCCGCCCCTGACTCTTGTCCAAGGGAACCCTGCTGTGCCCGTCGCACAATGCGGAATTCCGTTGACGTCCGACGTGACATTGAAAGAGTTTTCGCGGCGTCTCACGTTGCTAACGGCTGATCGCCCAATTGCCGTCGGCGAGTAGTAGGACAGTACGAAGACTTTTTCCCGCAAAGGAGCCGCTTGTGAAATTGGTCGTGCCATGCCTTGGTACTCTGCACGTTGCGGATGCCCGGCTAGTCCGACTCGCAGAATTCCTCGGCTGCCGATGTCAAATTCTTTCAGTCGAAAGAGGCTCTTTACCTTCGATTGAGGCGATCAAGAACCATGTTGGCGAAGAGAATTCTTGCTTGGTGATAAATCCCGCGGTGGTCCGGGAATGCTGCGGCGAGATTTTTCCAAGCGACTTAGCTTCCTCGTTAACCGCGCATTTTTCCTTTCTACTTGTCCACAATTTATCGTTAGACTCGTTTTCTGCCACCATTCTGCAGGCTCTCTCGCTCGGATCGTTGCGTTCCGTGCATCCCGTCGAAACGGCGGAATTATCCTATGAAGTGGCATCAGAATACGGTCAGGTTTGTGGCCCTTTCTCGGGACTCAGTTTCGGGTCCGTTGATGTTAAAGCCGACCGCTTTATCGCTAAGAAAGCCGGTTCTGCGGCTATTCGAACCTACATCGGGATAGGTGGGCAGCCTTTGTTTGCTGGTATCCAGCGATCGCGTGCGGAAGTTCTTGTTTTGGCGAACGCGGAGGTTGCCGACCTGGACACAGAAAACGAAAGCAAGCTTCCGAGAGAATGCTTTTCGAGACTCGTTCCCCCAGCCATGCTGCTGCGTCATGTTTTTGGCGGGGAATGCTGGCGTCCGAATCAGAGCCACGCCACGTTTATTATTGACGACCCGTTGCTGCGAAAAAACTACGGTTTTCTCAATTACGAGCGATTGCTTCGAATGATGGAGGAATTCAATTTCCACACCAGCATCGCTTTTATCCCCCACAACTACCTGCGAAACTCGAAAAGCATTACACAAATGTTCAGGGATCGACCAGACAGATTTTCAGTCTGCTTTCATGGGAACGACCATACTGCTGCCGAGTTCGGCGCGAGCGACTCTCGGTTGCTTAACTCCATCTTGACCGAGGCCGAGGAGCGTATGCGCGTTTTCCATAGCAAAACTGGGATTCTCTGTGATGATGTAATGGTCTTTCCTCAGGGGCACTTTTCCGTCGACGCTATGAAGATCCTGCAAGCTCACAATTTCTCCGCCGCGGTAAATTCAGGGCCTTACCCTCTCGGCCAACACATCCCTCTGACCCTGTCCGACATAATCCAGCCCGCCATTCTGAAATACGATGGCTTTCCCTTATTTTTGAGAGAGTACGTTGGCGAAATGACTCCCCAGGATGTTGCGTTCTACGTCTTCTTCGGCAAGCCAGTATTGATCATGGAACATCATGAGTTCTTCGAGGACCCCAAATGCCTGCCGGAGATGGTGTCTTCGATCAATAGGATCGCGCCGGATATTCGCTGGTCCAACCTCCAAACCACAGTCCGAAATTCTTTTCTCGTCCGTAAGGCAGCACATTGCAGTTTGCAGGTTCGCGCTTATTCCAGCTCGGGCAGCATTGCCAACTGGGCGGAAACCCCGTTGCCGTGCTATGTAAATTGGCCGGATAGAACTGAAGCGAACGTGCAACAGGTGCTTTTGGACGGAGTGCCTTCGTTGAATGGACATCGCCAGGGTGCTGGGGTCAGCCTTTCCTGTGAATTGCCTCCTCGCGTAACACGGACATTTGCCCTCGTGCATCACAATGGATTTGGCCTGTCAGACAAAAACCGCAGGTTCCGCTGGAAAGCATCCGCTTTCTTCCGTAGACGGCTTTCGGAAATAAGGGACAATTATCTCAGCAAAAGTCAGCCGTTGTTATCAGTCGCGAAGACGCTGCAACGTCGTCTGTGGAAAACTCCTCATTGAGAGACTCGAATACAACCGGCAATTCTAAAAACCACGTCTCTCAGGGAAAGCCGCCGTTCTGGGGTTTCTTAGCCTAAATTCTGCCGATGGAAGAATTTTTCCTATGCGCGATGAAATCCCTTCCGCTCTGGCGGAGCCCCTCCGCTCTGTCGCAACAGCTTTCGAATAGTTAACCGTCCTATAATCAGTAGGTTACAAATTCCAGGCCACCAAGAAACATACCCCGCAATCCACAGTTTTGGTAACTCGATTGCGGCGCACATCGACGAATACGGACTGAGCTTGTGTGTCCCAGAGGGCCTTGGCGTGCTCGCCTCTGTGTGCCGTAGCCAGGTGGATCTGGCTCAAAAGGAGCCCGCTACAAACAGAGTGTAGCAACTACCGCATCCTGCTTCGGCCGATGGGGGCACCGATTTTGACGCGCTTTGCAAGATGCGAGAGGAGCCATTTGAAATGAAAGTTCTGCTAACAGGGCATCAGGGGTACATCGGGGCAGTCGCCTCCCAAATGTTGACCGCTGCTGGCCACCAGCCGGTCGGTTTAGACACCGGCCTCTTCGCGGGCTGTGATTTTGGTACGCGTGCCCCGGCTATCCCCGAGATTCGCAAAGATATTCGCAATATCATGCTTTCTGACCTCGAGGGTTTTGACGCGGTGATACACCTGGCCGCCCTGTCCAACGACCCACTGGGCAATCTGGATCCGACTCTAACCTATGACATCAACCACAAAGCTTCCGTTCGTCTTGCGGAACTGGCCAAACAGGCGGGCGTAAGCCGCTTCGTGTTCTCCTCGTCCTGCAGCACCTATGGTTCAGCGGGCGATGACTTTCTGGATGAAACTGCCGCATTGAATCCGGTAACGCCCTACGGAGAATCAAAGGTGCGCGTCGAGCAAGACATCGCTCGATTGGCAGACGACCACTTCATACCAACCTATATGCGCAACGCTACCGCCTATGGCTCTTCCCCGCGTCTTCGCCTTGACCTGGTGCTGAATGACTTCGTCGCGGCCGCTGTTACCACTGGCCGCATTTACATCAAGAGCGATGGGACCCCCTGGCGGCCTATCGTGCACATTCGAGATATCATCCAAGCCATGATCTGTGTCTTGGATGCCCCCAAAAATGCTGTCCACAATGAGACGTTTAACGTTGGGAACACGAGCGAAAATTATCGCATCAGCGAGCTGGCTACAATTGTTGAAGAAACCATCCCTGGTTGCCTCATCGAATACGCAGCCGGTGGCGGGCCAGACAAGCGCTGCTATCGCGTCAATTGCGACAAAATCCAGCGCGTTTTGCCGGCGTTCAACCCTCAGTGGACTGCTCGCAAAGGTGCGCAAGAACTGTACGACGCGTATCGCGCCGTCGGTCTCACGGCCGAAGACGTTACGAGTGGCCGTTTCTTCCGCATTCACACGATCCAGACCCTCTTAAATGCCGGACAGTTGGATGCCAGGCTTCATTGGACCGCCGCCGTGCCCGAAAAGCTGGCCATGTCCTACGGAGTGAAGTAGAGCGCTTCTGCGACACGAAAGGAGATCCGCATCGATGATTTTCGCGGAAACCAAACTGCCCGGCGCCTTCATTATCGACGTCGAGCGGCGGGAAGACTCGCGGGGATACTTCGCGCGCGTTTTCTGCCAACATGAGTTCGAGGCACACGGCTTGAAATCGATCATTGCCCAAGCGAACATCGCCTATAACCTCAAGAAGGGCACTGTTCGCGGCATGCATTTTCAGTTTCCGCCCTCTGCGGAGACGAAACTTGTGCGTTGCACGCGCGGCGCAATCCTCGACATCATTGTCGACTTGCGGCCCGACAGCCCAACTTACCTTGAGCACATCGCCGTCGAATTGAGCGCCGCAAATTCCCGTGCGCTTTACGTCCCGGAGCGTTTTGCTCACGGTTATCAAGTCCTTGAGAACGACACCGAAACCAGCTATCAGGTCGGTGAGTTCTACACTCCGGGCGCCGAGGGTGGCCTGCTGTACAACGACCCCAAGCTAGGTCTTCGCTGGCCCTTGCCAGTGAGCGTCATTTCTGACAAGGACCAGCTTTGGAAGCCACTGAGCGAACAGGAAGACGAAGTTAGGCATCGTATGAGTGCGCGGCCCGTTGGAGTCGCCAAATAGTTGAACCTCCTGGGAAGGGACTACGAATGATACTCGTTGATGACGCATTGCAGGCGCGCGAGAAGGAAGGTCGACCAATTCGAGTGGCCCTGCTTGGCGCGGGTTTCATGTCTCAAGGGTTGGCAAATCACATCGTCCACACGAAGCCGGGCATGCGCCTTGCCGGTGTTTTCAATCGGCGAGTTCAACGCGCCTTCGATCTTTGCCAGTACGTCGGGGTCACCGACGCCGTCGCTCCTTCAACGCAACAAGACACGGACCGCGCCATGGCTGATGGCAAGGTGGTCGTAACGGACGACGCGTTCCTGCTGGCTCGTGCATCCGGTGTCGACATCATCGTAGATGTCACAGGCTCCGTCGAATTCGGCGCTCACGTCGCGCTCGAAGCCTTCCGGCACAAAAAGGACGTTGTGCTCCTAAACGCCGAGATCGACGCCACGATCGGTCCGATTCTTCAGGTTTACGCCAAGAAACACGGCGCCATCCTCTCGGCGTGCGACGGCGACGAACCTGGCCTGCAGATCAATCTTTATCGATGGGTTAAAGGCTTGGGGTTAACGCCGCGCGTCATTGGCAACGTCAAGGGTCTACAGGATCCCTATCGTAATCCCACCACACAAAAGGGTTTTGCCGAAAAGTGGGGTCAAAACCCGGCGATGGTAACGAGCTTCGCCGACGGTTCGAAAATCAGCTTCGAGCAGGCCATCGTAGCCAACGCCACCGGGTTCCTGGTGCGCTCTCGCGGCATGTCGCGCGGCATGGAATACAAAGACGATGTCATGAAGATCGGCAAAATCTACGATATAGACGAAGTGCGCCAGCATGGTGGCATTGTCGACTATGTTGTCGGCACGCCGCTGACAAAATTATATGTTCTCGCGGAACATCCCGATCCCAAGCAACAACACTACTTAAATCTCTACAAGATGGGCGACGGCCCACTCTATTCCTTTTTTACGCCCTATCACCTGGTGCACTTTGACGTACCGAATGCCATTGCCCGCGTCGCGCTGTTCCGCGATTCCGTGGCCAAGCCCTTGGCAGGGCCGGTTGTCGAGGTTTGCGCGGTAGCCAAGCGCGATCTGAAGGCCGGCGAAACACTCGACGACTATGGCATGTACATGACGTACGGCGAAGCGGTGAACGCGGACGAGATGTGCCGCAGTCAATACATCCCCGAGGGCCTCGTTGAAGGGTGCGTCCTCACTCGGGATGTTTTCAAAGATTCCGTCATCACCTACCGTGATGTTGTGCTTCCGCCAGATCGTCTCGGCGATCAATTACGTGCCGAGCAGTACCGTCATTTCCGCGGCGAAGCTTGGCTTGAGGACATTGTAGCGGCGCGCGCCTCAAGATCGTACGCCGTCTAAAGGAGTCTCGATGAAAGTAGTCTTATTTTGCGGCGGTATGGGGTTGCGTATCCGCGACGCTGAGGACATTCCCAAGCCCATGGTCCACATAGGCTCTCGGCCGATCCTGTGGCACGTCATGAAGTATTACGCGCACTACGGGCATAAGGACTTTATTCTTTGTCTGGGGCATCGCGCCGATGCCGTGAAAAACTATTTTCTCAACTACAACGAGTGCGCCTCGAACGATTTCGTGATCTCCGGCGGCAAAAACGTCCAACTCCTCAACAGCGACATTCATGATTGGCGGATCACCTTTGCGGACACCGGAATTCATTCGAATATCGGCCAGCGTTTGAAAGCCGTCGAGAAATATCTCGAGGGCGAAGAAGAATTCCTCGCCAACTACAGCGACGGACTTTCCGATTTGCCGCTCCCCCAACAGATCCAACATTTCCGCGAACATGACAAGGTCGCCAGTTTTCTCTGTGTGCGCCCGAACCTCAGCTATCACCTGGTTTCTGTCCAGCCGGGTCAGGAAAACATGGTGTCCTCCATCCACGCCATCAACAACGGAAGTGTTCGCATCAACGGCGGCTTCTTCATTTTCAAAAAGAGAATCTTTGACTACATGCGCGAAAAAGAAGAGTTGGTCATCGAGCCGTTTCACCGGCTGGTCGCCGAGAAACAACTGATCGGCTACTTGTACGACGGTTTCTGGGCCAGCATGGACACCTTCAAGGACAAACAGCAGCTCGAAGCTCAGTGCGCTGGCGGCGCCGCTCCCTGGGAGGTGTGGAAGTCCAATGGGCACGCCAACGGCCACGCGCGCGTCACTGAAACAGTCGCGAGCGCACGCTAAGCGATGCTAGCCCTAGATCTTCCGGCAAAGCCCGAACCTCTAAAGATACTCTGTCTCGGCGCGCATTCCGACGATATTGAGATCGGCTGCGGCGGCACGATCCTGCGCCTGCTCTCGACTCACAATGTGGAGATCACCTGGGCTGTATTCGGCGCGAGCAATCAACGCGAGCAGGAGGCGCGCAATAGCGCCGCCCTGTTTCTGAGCAGCGCCGAAAAGAAAGAGGTAATCGTAAAAAATTTCCGCGACGGCTTTTTTCCATTCGAAGGCACGAAAATCAAGGAACACTTCGAAGAACTGAAGGCGACCACGCCGGACATCATCTTCACGCATCAGCGCAAGGACGCCCATCAGGACCACCGGCTGCTTGCGGAGCTGACCTGGAACACTTTCAGGAATCATCTGATTCTTGGATATGAGATTCCTAAGTACGACGGAGACTTGGGGCAGCCGAACTTCTTTGTGCCACTCGAGCGGGAAATTTATGAGCAGAAGGTTGAGTACCTTATGAAAGCTTTCGCGACTCAGCGTTCGAAGCAGTGGTTCGACAGGGACACTTTCCTAGGGCTCATGCGCCTGCGCGGTATGGAATGCGTCTCCCCCAGCGCTTACGCCGAAGCCTTCTACTGCCGCAAGCTGGTTTTCTGAGGCTTACCCGAACTACATGTAAAAGGCAATGATGGGAGGAAGGCTACTGCGCTCCATGCCTTTATGGCACGGTCTGTACAGTTGCCTGAAGCCCCGTGGGAGGGGCGGGTGGTCCTGTACTAACACCCGATGCGGGCTTGAACGCCAGCGACACACCCGACGCTGTGGACGATGCCCCATTTCCGATCTTGAAGTCAAAGTTTACGGTGCCTGCGGTCGGCGCGTAGTAGTGCGCCATAAGATCACCGTTCGCATACGACTCCGTGTCGCCATTCGACCAACTGGCTGACCCGGCATAATCGAACACGCATTGCCCAGGCACGCAAGAATCTACCGGGCCGACACCCATCGCTCCAGCATCAAAAACCAAATCTCCCGCCACGGAGGTTGTCAAGCTCGGCGCGTCGTCCGCTATCCCACCAGAAACCGTGGCCGTTGCGTACGTCGATCCGGAGCCGTTCAGCGTCGCACCGCCCTGCGCTGCAACTCCTGTGTCCACGCCGCCCGTATTCGCCACGCAATATAGTCCCACCAAATCAATATTGGACGAGTTATTCCCAAATGCCACCGTAACCGTATAAGAGTTTGTGTTGCTAATCTTCGGACTATTTGCATAATAGATCGGACCCCAGTAATTGTTCACAATCGGCGTCGTGTGTGACCATGAACTGGAACCGTTATCGCTTACTGCACTTACGCTGCCTGCATCGTCCGCTACTACGATGGCGCTGGTATTAGCAGGGCATGGCAGGTTGATGGTGGTAGTGACGTGGTTGCCCATGTAATACATCTCGGAGAGCAAAACCGAAGCCCCGGATCCCGGTGCTGATCCTCCAGAGCCAGCCTTGAACGATGCCGACATAATCGTGAAACTGTTGTGAGTATTCTGTGCGACGGTGAAAGTCGGGGTAAATGACCCTGCTGCCGTCTGCACTCCATAGGCGCAAGAATGGCCATAAGTCGCATCCTCACTCAATCCCGTAAAGCCGCTCGGGAACGTGATCGAAGAAATGGCGTTCGGAGCCGCCAGCGGATTCTGCTCGACATAGACACAAATAACAATCAAGTCTCCGCTGGCCGTCGTCGTATACGTCGTTCCCGTGATGTTCGGCGCAGTGTTGTTGGAAGGCGTCACACCAGTTTTGCACGACGACCCGTCGACGAATCCGCTTGTGCTCGTTGACATGTTGTAGAAATGTGCCCAGTCGAAGACCCCATTACTTATAGCAGAGCTGTGTGACTCCGTGATTACCGACGTGCCTGCTGCGGCGTTGACCGCATAGAAGAAACCATGCACCGTGCCCGTGCTGTCCGTGCAGGAGGCTACCGACCCCCATGCGTTCGATTTGTCATCGCTCATTGTCGGATTATTTCCGCTGGGCCACGATCCCATCATAAAGATCGATTCGCCTGACGTTACAGCGCGTGGATAACTGGCTGGGTCCATGTAGAATTCAAAGTTGTTTGCTTGAGCCGGCGCGTTCGCGGAGATGCCAACTTTCGCGGCAGCGAGCGACAAAGTTGGTACACTTTGCGCGTATCCTACAACCGCACTTGCAAGTGTTAGGCCTAGCACTGCGGCGAAAGCTTTTACCGCGGCCATTTTTCGTGTCCTCAACATGTAGTCCCCATGCGGTCAGCGACTTGAAATAAAAAAATTACGTGCCCTCGAGGCCTCGACGCAAGAAAGCTGGCAATCGGAGTTCCGACTCTAGTTTTGGCAGGGCTGAATCCTGAGCCGTGCCCCCCAACTATAAAAGTACGAAACTCAACCGGGGCATGAATAGAATTCCGAGTATTGGGCAAGGTTTCCCCGTACCTTGACTTGAAATATTAGAGCACCCCTTTCTGCAAAATCGACAACTTAAGAATCCATGCTGTTGTCATCGAAGACACCAACTCTCGGGAGTCTTGGCGGCTGCCAAAATCTTGCATGGGTGCGTTGCGCCCATGGCCAGCCCAACGAGTGGTGGACCAAGCGCATCAGTTTAGGCATCTGTCAGCGTCTCTTTCCACTGGACGTAGGTACAAAGAAGGGACAGTTATCCCACCCTGGCCGAACTAGATACCTAAGTAGGCTCCTCGATGACTGCGCTTCTTGTCTGCGGCGCGACCGATTTCCAAGCTCCTTTTGACGCCGCCACGGACGTGCTTGATCCGTCGCCGGTTCCTGAAGACCCTGAGCGGCAGCGGAGGATGCGCGCCTAGTTTCAGATCGTCAGGCAGCAGACCGAGAACAATCAGTGTCCACAATGTATTGCTGATTTCCTACCACAGACGATACGAAATTGGCGCCCCAAGGATGCCCCCGAGAGGCGTCTTCGGCTATATGAATTCAATGCCCGACGCAGTTGACAGTACTGGGGGCGCGCTGAATTTCAATGCTATCGTCTGCTACTGAAAAGTACTCCTCACGGCTTCCCAGCGCCCGACGAACCCACGGAGCCGCAGTTCAATGAGATGGTCAGCCGGAACAGAATTCGGAAGACGCCTTCAAGTCATCTACCTCCAGCTGAAATAGACAATTAACGCGAATTTGTTACATATTAGCAATCCGCTTCTTCACCTGCCGAGCTTAAGCAGACCAGCTCACCGCCGCCGTTCCGCTTAACTGACCATAACTGCAATTATCTAAAAGACGTAAATCGTTGTACATCCGGACATCTTTGGAATCAACCGTGCATTAAGCTGGCCGGTATTACTGTGCGTAGCGTGGCAGGAAAGGTCGAGATAGCCACATCGCTAGGACGCGAAATGACAGTTGCCGATTCTGAATTCAGCCTGGCCTCTCACGGGTGGGCTCGAGCCCTGTTAGCTACGGAGCGCTCTCAACATAAGAGACGCGGCGTATGGGGCTTGTTTTTGTCCATATTCGTTTTGTGCGTGATTGGGGCGACGATGCCTACAGCGTTCGCTCAAAGCGGGCCCCCTCCAATGTGGGTAGGGGCTCCGACAGTGGATGCGAACGGCGTAAAATATTACCCCGTAAAATCTGTCTATCAGGGCTCTCAGCAGCAAATTATTCGCGTAGTCGAGCCAACCAACCCGGTGGCAGGGAAACCGCGACGACTCTTATATGTTTTGCCGATCGATTCTGGTGTCGACACGCTTTCGTCCTCCCTTAGCGATGGGCTGGAAGAGCTGCGCCTGCTGGATGTCCAGGATCAGTTCAATATGACGTTGATCGCCCCGTCTTTTGGCTACGAGCCGTGGTACGGTGACAACATTCCTGATGCGAAGCAAATGGAAAGCTTCATCGTTGATGATCTCGTTCCCTGGGGCGACACATTCGTGCAGGGTACTGTACCGCAGCGCTATCTGATCGGTTTCAGTAAGTCGGGAAACGGCGCCGCTGACCTCATTCTCAGACATCCGGGGATTTTTAGTGGAGCCGCAGTCTGGGATTCTCCGACACAAGTGACCGACATCTCCACGTACCCGGGCCTGGTTGTAAATATTGGGACGCAGGCGAATTTCAATTCGTATATTATCCCCACTCTTGTGACAAACAATGCCGGACCATTTCAGCAGCAGACTCGCCTTTGGATTAGCGGCGACCAAGCTGATTACCAGGGCCAAATGATAGATCTGCACAACGAGCTGACCGCGGCTGGGATTCCGCACACCTGGGTTGAGGGGGGCGTGCGCGCCCATAGTTGGAGCAGGGGCTGGCTAGAAGGCGCTGTCACCGGTCTTGATGCCATCGCAACACTGACCCCAACCCCGCCAACAGCCGGTGCGCTACCTCCTCCGCGAAGCGGTGGGCAACCGGCAGGGGTGTTGTCGGCAACCACGGCTCAGGTGGCGCTTAGCCTCATTACGGACGAGAGTGCCACCTGCCGGTATTCCACCACCCCTGGAGTGGTGTACGGCTCGATGCCCAATACGTTCAGCACCACTGGAGGAACGACGCACGCGACGCCGCTGACGGGGTTGGTCAGCGGAGACACCTACAGTTACTACGTGCGCTGCCAGGATGCTTCGGGGAATACCGACTCGGATGACTACGCGATCACTTTCGCGGTTAGCAGCACAATCCCGACGGTCAGCAGCACGTTTTCCGGAGTCGAGTCAGTCCTGTCGGAGAATGGCATGTGGGATGCGACGGGAGCGTGGCAGTCCATGAGCAAGAATAACGGGGCAAACTCCACGGGTATCGGTGCGGCGCGAGTGGCGAACCCGTTGTTGCGTCCAGACGAATATGCGGAAATCACCTACAGCCAAGATCCGGGATCTAGCGGTAGTTGGGTAGGGGTGATGACCCGGATTCAAGGGTCCACGAACGGTGGTGGGTATCTGGCGTTCGCGTACGCCGGCGCGGTGTACCTGTATCGCGTGGATGACAACGGGCAGCTGAACTGGAATGGACTGGCATCGGCCAGCGTGGATGTGGGTACTGCACCAAGGGACCTGCGGCTGGAATCGCAGGGCAACACGCATAGGTGATTTTCAATGGAACGCTGCTGATTACCTACACGGACCTGAACAACGTGTACGGCGTCGGCCAACCAGGCATTGCCGCGGTTAACTTCAGCACCATTCTGACCTTCACCGGCGGCAACCTATAGGGTTTGAGACAGCTGCAGCCGCGGTTTACCGCGAGAAGACAGCCGATCAGGGGCAACCTTTTGAACCGAAAACGTGACCTGAATAGATGCTGACTCGGTAGGGAGCGATCGTTCCGACACCTGGGTACAGTACCGTTCATTCAACTCACAATCCAAACAGAAAAACCGACTGCCCCGCCGACAACAGCACCACCTGGTGCCCATCCAGGTTGAACGAAATCGGCGGCGCAGATGTATCCCCTCCCAAGGACACTCGCCACAACTCTTCTCCGTTAGCGGCGTTCAAAGCAAACGCAAATCCTCCCGATTCCCCGAAAACCAGCCCGCCGCCGGTCGCCAAAAGACCGCTATATCCATGTTCCTTTCCGCCGGGAGGCGCGAACCGTTCCCATTTCCTGGCGCCAGTCGCGCCATCTAGCGCTCGTACGACCGACACCTGGTCATATTCGCCCGCTGTCCCTGAGCTTCCTGGGTAAAATCCCATGTTCCCGCGCCGCGGCTTGGCTGACTTCGTAAACACGGAAGCTCCTTCCGTGGCCGGAATGAAAATCAATCCGCTCTTTTCGTCAAACGCAGCGTTCTGCCAATTGATTCCACCGCCACTGCCTGGTTTGGTCAGCCGACCCTCCGCTGTCAAATCTGCGTGCGCCGTGAGAATCGGCCGCCCGGCCGAATCGAGTCCATTTGCCCAATTCTCTTCGACGAAAGCCACTCCCACGAGGAACTCACCGGTCGTTCGGTCGAGCACATAATAAAATCCATTCCTGTCCGGAACGCAAAGCGCCTGACGTAAGCGACCTTTGATCTTGAGGTCGGCCAAGATAGGAGTCTGGGTTGCATCCCAATCGTGCTCATCGTGAGGAGTGAATTGGAAATACCATGCCAGCTTTCCTGTGCTGGCATGTAAAGCGAGCAGGCTGTCGGTGAATAAGTTGTCGCCCGGGCGAACGTCTCCATTGAAGGCAGGCGCCGGATTGCCTACTCCCCAGTACACCAGATCCAGCGTCGGATCATAGCTTCCCGTAACCCAGGTTGACCCGCCTCCGGACTGCCACGCATCGTTCTTCCAGCTGTCGTGCCCAAATTCGCCCGGCTCGGGAATGGTGTGGAATTTCCATTTTTGTTGCCCAGTTTCCGCGTCGTATGCTGCCACAAAGCCGCGAATTCCGTACTCCGCCCCCGAAACCCCCACAATCACCGAGCCGTTTGCGATGAGGGGCGCTCCGGTCATGGTGTAATCACCAGACGGGTTGCATACTTTGGTTTGCCACAGCACGTTCCCATTAGACGCGTTTATGGCCACGAGGTAGCAGTCCAGTTTCTGTAAGTAGAGAGTGCTCCCCAATATCGCTACGCCTCGGTTCGATGCCAGCGTATCTATAGGTAAGTTATCTGGCACGCTGCCCTTGTACCACCACCTTATTTCCCCCGATTTGGCGTCTAGCGCGATCGCATCGGACGGCGGATCCGTGATGAAAATAAATCCCCCCACTACGACTGGTGTCGCTTCGATCCTCGTCGCAGCTGCACCAAATTGGCGGATCCATCGCAGCCGCAGCCGCGAAACGTTCTCCGGCGTGATTTCTTTCAGCGGTGTATACCGCCGCCCGTCGAGCGTGCCCGAGTAGGTCACCCACTGATCCTGTTTTGCCGCCGCGGAGCGAATCTGCTCATCCGTCACGTGAACATCGATCGCCGCTAAGGTGCTCCCATACCGGCTGGCTGCAGCGAACTGCAGCGCCCTGATGTACCCAATCACTTGCCATCGCTGCTCGATGGATAGGCCGACAGGGGCCATCCCCGTGCGGGGAATGCCGTCTCTCACGACCTTGTAGATAGCCAGATCGCTGTCGCCGTGCTTGAGTATCGAATGATTTAGCGGGGGAGCCAATCCGCCAGATGCTTCTTTACCGTGGCACATGGCGCAACGCTCGCGGAAGATCGACTCGCCATGGCGATAATCTTCGGGCGTGTCAAACGAATTCTTGACCGTGCCTTCCAGGCTAAGTCCCTGACTGACGAAACCCTCTAGGCTGAAACCACCCCGAACCCGCGCCATGAACAGCAGTTCCCGCCAGGACAGGTCCGGGACATCGCCCTCCATTTTTCGCGTGAACAATTTTGCGCGCCACGTGAGCGCCTTCCAGGTCCATCCACTTGGGAGGGAATGAAAAGACTTGTATAACCCCGCTGCTACCACTCCAACAACAACAAGAGCAATAACGGCACCGACGCGCCAAATGCGCTTGCGCGGCTCCTGCGCCTTCGATCGATAAAGTTTCGCGATGAGGAATAACACACCAATCGCGAGGACCACTAGCAGCACAAGAAGAGGGAGCATTCAACAAGGATGCATCGAGCTAAAGCACGCTCGCAACACACATTTCATTGTTGCGTTCGTGCAAATCACTAGCATTGCATCGAGTAACATCGTTTGCGCACAATCAATCCGGTCCGGTCACCTCCAGACTGCGTTTTGGGAATTTCGCTGCTTGCCGTCGACGCGAGAACCTACCGGAGCTTGACGATCATGGCGCATTTGTCCAGATCCGATTCCAAACCGTTCTCCAATTGTGCTGCAACAGCAACCTTGTGTTTTCCAGATTTAAACAGCCGTCGCTCGGTTGTGAACGAAATGCCTTTCACGAGACCTGACGCTCCTGCTGCTACGGGCAGCGAGCCCAGCGGCACCTTTTTTGATATTCCAAGCGAAATGTCATAGAAATTGAACTTCTGCACACAATCCTTCTTCACCTCTGCAGAGCACGCAGGCGTGGTCCTGAAATCGTAGTCGAATGTGAATGTGATTGTATGCCGCGATTGTGATTTTTTCGAGCGCGCCGCCAGAGCCGGGCCCCACAGCAGACCAACTAACGCGGCTGTTAACAGACTGCGCGTTATGTTCGCGCAGAGATCTTTCAACCCCGAGGCTTGCCACATATCTGCGAATATTTCGTTCGAAATCCGCGTTCACCAACCATCCTATTTCCGCCCTTTGCCAGGCGAGACCGGTGGACTCAGTCGAAACCGAAGCAGCGCATGTCCCAGATTTTGGATAAACGCTTCTGAGGTGTATACATCCGCGCCAGGTTGCAAGCTGCCTGCGGGCGCCACAGGTTCCACTTCGTCCAATTGGAACTCGCGGGCCACTTCCTCAATGGTTTCAGGCTCGATCGGCCGTTTTTGTTGCGCGTAGGCATTAATGAGTGAGTGCTCGCAGAGGAGGTTGATGACACGGGGAATGCCAAGAGAAAACATGTGAACGGCTTCGAGCGCCTTCGCACTGAAAATTGTCTGGCCAGCATTCGTCGCACCCGCGATCCTCAGCCTCTCGAGGACGTAGTCGTTCGTTTGCTCTTTGCTAAGTGGCGCCGTCTTGCTGCGAATCATGATACGCTGCCGCAACTGCCGTAACTCCGGTAACTTAAGCTTTTCTTCGAGTTCGGGTTGCCCAGAAAGGATAATCTGTAGAAGTTTCTCTGTCGAAGTCTCCAGATTAGTAAGCATCCGGATCTCTTCGAGCACCGAAAGCGTCAAATTCTGGGCTTCGTCTACGATCAAAATGGCCGTCTCGCCAGCCCTGTAACGCTCCAAAAGCCATTGGTTCAGCTTCATCAACTGCTGGCTTTTGGACTGTGAATGACACACGATCTCAAATTCGGCCAGGACGAAATCAAATAACTGCATCGAGCTCATTCTGGAATTGAAGAGAAAGGCCGTCCTGGCTCGGCGCCCGCGCAGCCAATCGAGCAGCCGATTTATTAGAGTTGTCTTTCCTGTTCCAACCTCGCCGGTGAGCGTGATGATCCCTTTTCGTGTTTGGATCCCGTACATCAGGCTGGACAAAGCTTCCTCGACCTCTTTGGTCATGAGCAAGTAGCGAGGATCCGGGCTCACATTGAAGGGATTGTCCTTTAGCCCAAAAAAACTCTTGTACATGATCTCCTGATTTTCTCCACCGACGCCCGCTGGCTTGTCCCGGGTTGCGATTTATCGGCACTTCAATTTTAGGAAGTGCATTTCTCGGTCTCAACGACCTTCTAAGGCAATACAAATGGCCGTGCGCGCCAGCTCAGACTCACCGTAATCATGTGCGTCGTAAAGTTTGCCGCGCAATCCGGTCCTGCACAGACAGTGTTGTTTGAAGTCTGGATGTTGGCCGTATAATTCATGGTAAAGTTTGTGTTCCGGCTCAAGGGCCGCTGCAAGCCCGCGGCGATATAGATGCTATCGTAAATGGGGTTTGGCATACCGGCTGCAGCGCCTATATTGCTGTTCCGAGCATACCCAAGACTCGCGTTTCCGCTCCAGACTCGCGTCAGTTTCCGAGTGGCGCTGCCAGCTATTTGACTCGTCGTCGCACCCAAAAAGATGCCACTTCCGTTATTCACGCCGTAGTTGTAGGTTAGCGAAACGCCTCCTGAAGAAAATGCATAAGTCAGGCCTGCCGATCCGGTTCCAGAGATGTACTGCGTCTTCGTATCTGCTCCCTGCGCCACTCTGAGATCTGTAATATTAGGACCTCCCGCTAGCCGGAGCGCCAAGCGTCCCGTAATCTTTTTCCCATAAACAGCTTGAACGGCATGAACCCCGATGGCTTGCGGTTGACCGAGGTACTGATACGCGCTGAAATCGTACGACATGCCCACCGTGTCGGTTTTGTTGAATTGATAATTGTAACCTGCGTTCAGGATCACGTCATTGGATTCAATGTTCCCCGACTGGGAGAATCGCAGAATTCCAAATATCCCACCTAAAGTGAATGAACTGCGTGGCGTTAACAAATAATTGACTTGGGTCCCGGCGGTATTCGTATGTTGTGGCCCCACTGCGGCAAAGATGGTCTGGTTCGGATTAAAACCATTTTGCAGTCCAGGCAAGTTGGGGGCGAGCGTTCCCCCTACGCCGGGATTCGCAATGCCAAGACCTGCTCCGAAACCGAACTGCGATTGGGGCAAGTACGCAAACTGGTCGAGTAAGGTCAGTTGCCAGCGCCGCCAGTTAAACGTTTGAGTCCCCCCAAACTGGTGAAATTGCCCGTTCCCGATCGCAGAGTCAGAGGAGAAGCTCTCACCTCCCGAATAATTCAGCGCCAGCTGTGAGGATCTCCAACTCTCTAAAAGGCTGAGATTACCCACCACGTAACTCGTGGAGTTCCATCCGTTTCCACCCCCCTGTCCAAGTGCATTGGATTGAATAAAGTTGGAATAGGAAATCCCAGGAATCCAGTAGCTGTGGGTTTCGGGAGGCGTGCCAGTAGTCAACTGCTGAAACCCTGTGAGTGGACGATCGTCCGGCTGCATCGCTGGTATAGGTTGATCCTCGCCCTGATCGTCGGTGATCCCGATGGGAGGATACGCGACCCCCGCTGGCCTCGGTGGAGCATCGCCCTGCTGGTCTTGCGCCTTGGCAGTCTCTGAGCACGACGTTATGACTATCGTCAGCAAAACGGCTATCAGAATTGTTATCCAGTGTTTCATCTGTTTGCTTACGGTACGACGATTGTGTCGCCCGGCTGGAGTTGGATGTTGTCCGCGGGTTTCTTCCCACTGAGTACGGCTTTGTAGTTGAACGGGAGTTTTGACTGCTTGCCGCCCTGCATCCGCAGAACGTAAATACTTTTGGTCTTCGCAAATTGCGTAAAACCGCCTGAACTCGTCAGCGCCTCTAATACAGTCATGTTAGGCAATAAGGGGAATGCGCCGGGATGCACCACTTCGCCCGTTACGTACACACGTTGGCTGTTGATTTGCTGAACCGTGACGGAGACCTGGGGATCGTTGAGGTATTTCTTCAGTTCATCGCGGATTGTATGGGCCAGCTCCATTGGCGTGAGACCAGCCGCCTGAACGTCATTGATTAATGGAAGCGTAATCTTCCCATCGGGCCTGACTGGAACGGTGCGCGTAATCTCCGGCTCTTTCCAGACGTCGATGTTCAATACGTCCTGGGCACCAATCTTATACTCTGCATCCGTTGGTGGGTTCTGTGCTGCCGCCGCGGCAGTCTGAGTATATGTGCCCTTTGCCGCTTCAGAGTTCTTGTCAGGGTGCGCGAAAGGGCGATTCTCGGGCCATGCTCCGCCCGCGACAAAGGATGCTAGAAAATACAGAAAAATCATGCGTCTCATCGGTTTTTCCTCGCCGCCATAGCTACTGTCCTACAAGACCTGTCTGTTTGATCTTGTAAAGTAAGGACTTATAGCTGATCTTGAGCTGCTGGGCCGCCCTTTTGCGATTCCAATGTGTCCTCTCAAGGGCTTCGCGAATCAACTCGCGTTCCGCCTGCCGCGAGGCCGTGCGGGCCACAACTTTCAAGGAAAATCGTTCTGACTCGCCCGGAACCTGCGTTGAGATCTTCGGCCCATTGTGAAGCTCCTCTATGGCTTCCCGAACATGACCGAACGACGAGATCTTTCTGGCGAAGTTCTCAAGTTCCCTTATGTTTCCCGGCCAGTCATGCTTCGCCAGCAACTCCACATCTTCCTTACTTAGAGTTGGAACAGCACCTTTAGATTGCCCCGCATATTTTGCGAGGAAATAGTCCAGAAGAAGGGATATATCATCTTTCCTCTCGCGTAGAGTAGGCAGACGCAGGCAGACACCATTGATTCGGAAAAACAGCTCTCTACGGAATCGGCCTGCCTCGATGTCCTTCTCGATATTCCGCGTTGCAGAAGTGATCAGGCGCACTCCGCTATAATCGTCCCTTTCCTGCTCTCCATCCGGCCACAGGGCTAGTAGACCTTTCTGGCAGTCCAAGCCGAGCTCATCGATTCCATCCAAGAACAAGGTGCGGGCCCCGTCCGCGTTCTGTTCGCGATCTGCGCTCAGACTGCTCCTCAATTGCGCCAGAAAATCCCCCTGTTCCATCGCCCGGCAACTCAATTTAGTGAGCGGTTTATGGCACAGCCGGGATAGTCTGTAGATTAAGCGCGCGTACACTTCTTTTCCTGTGCCGCTCTCTCCCACAACCAAGACAGGAATGTTCGTTGCAGCGATCTCACAAACAGTCGCGTTCAACTCTTGAATTGACGTGGATTGGCCGGGAATGAAATTCGGGCCAGCCTCCAAGCCTTGCACGTAATTCACAAAAGTAACCATGTCAATGTCCCCATAAAGGGAGCAAGTCCGCTTCCAGCCAGACAAGTCATTTTGAGGACTGCCTGTGCTACTAACCCGTTTATTTTGTTTAGTTTGCCGCCAAGATTCGAAAGCCTACGTGTACATCACTCTGAAGCCTCATCCGCATTTCTTTCCGCGAAATGGCAAATTATTGTCCTATTTTTCTGTTTCTGTGCTCTCTCTTCGCGTTGCTTTTGACATCGAAACTGCAAGCAACTCCCCTATTTTCAGTAAACTAACTGGGTCTCCGCTTGCCCAGATGCGTGCAGAGGCCTCTCCAACGATTGCCATCGGGCATTTGCCCTCGGTCTCCAGGAAGCCCTCCTCACGAGCCAAAAATCGGTTCCACGGAGCTTGCTGACTCCCGCTACAGACTCTATGCAGGCACCTCCGATGTATTCGGAACACATCCAGCCAGGGAGCCGTTCTTTGGCTAACCCGATGCAGCTTGAACCGCGAAGAAGAATTCGATTCCCTGACCAAGAAAATTCTGGATCGGTAGCCGCGTCAGGTGCGTGGTACTTTTTAATCAGAGGGAAACGTCGCTCGGCCGGAGAGTAATCGCCCTGGCGATCGTTTTGGAACACACCGTTTCGCTTCAGAGGGACTCTCTGGTGGAACTTTACACATCCTGTTAATTAAGGATAAACAAAGACCAGCTGAAAGACATTTGCCCGGGCGGAACGCACGTCAAATGAGAATCCATGATAATCCTGCCTTGAAGGGATGCCATGGCTAAGGTGTCCGTTAGCCCCGGCACACGAAAAAAACTGCCGGGAGTTTGTTAAGCCCTCCCGGCAAGTTCGAAGCAAATTAAATTCCAATGAGGATGAAGGTTCGATCAACAAGCGTCAAGGACGTGCTGCCGACGAAAACCAAAGATAAACAAAGTGCCCAAGCCTACGAGCAATAGAGCCAATATCCCAGGCTCTGGTACTTCTACGTTTAAAGTGGGGAGGTCTGCAAGTGCGACTCCATCTTCCCCGAGAAAGAATGCTGATTCGTTCGGAATCGCCGTCCCACCGTCAAAGTCAAACGTTACAGTCTCGCCCAGAGTAAGAGTTCCAGCTGCAGCGCAGGAGTTGCTCGTCAAATACTGATCTGTGTTGCTGCACGAAATAGTCTGGCCCGCCAGAGCAGAATTAACAACAAAAGAGAGCGTCAAGTCACCGATAGCTTCGTTGTCCGGGAGCTGGTTGATAAACAACAGGCAGGCGGTCTCGCCCTGAAGAGCTGTGGGAACGCCCGCCTGTGAGCAGCTTCCCCAAGTGACCTGATACTCCACACCTGTTTGCTGAATTAGATTAAATGTGCCCGCTTGCGGCGGCTCAGGATCCAGAACCACATGAATATCGTCTGCCCTTGCAGAACCAGTGAGCAGACATGCAAATCCGCAGATCAGCAACAGTTTCAAGTACGTACGCATCAGAGAGCTCCTGAGATAATCAGGGACATTGCGAGAGAGAGTACGGGTGCAGGCACACGCTGTCAAGAAAAATGATAGGTACTGGAACTCATAATCTTAAGTTTATGAACAAGCAGTACTTTGTATTCGACGCGGCCCAAAATTTTAGCCTTTAAGGATATTTTTCAGGTCACAGGGCCTCGGCTACCTGAGTTTGGCATACTCAGACTTGCCTCGCTCCAGGACAGGGATCCCGGGATCTGCATCTTTCCAAATGGCGAAGAATTCGCCAAACGCCTGTTTGGCAGAAATCTTGTCTCCGCTCATCGTCTTGGCGTGTCCCATCTGAAGCCTTGCCAAGGAACCTAGGGGGAAATTCATCACCAGCCCGCGGTGGTCCAGAATCTTCTGGAACTCGACGCTCGCCTCTTGCCCCAGCCCTTTGAGCAGATAGGCTTCGCCGCGCAGATAAATGGGATACATTGTTCCAAATTGGAACTGCTGTGGTTCACCAAGCTCAAAGGTTGCTGCAGGCTGAAGAAGGTCAAGAGCTTTCTGAGGATTATTCCGGTCCAGTTCGATTGCCGCCCGTATGCTGGGCAGCCAATAGTCTTGAATCATCGTGTCGAGCGGGTAGTCTCTATCGAGTTTATTTGCTAGATTCTCGGCGCCGGCTGGATCTTCGGCCCGCGCTTTCGTGAGAGCGGCCAATATTTCCACATCCCGTCCCGAAGTCAAGGTGAGAGCCTTCGCAATCATGTCCCGCGCTTGCCCCGGGTTTCCGAATTCGGCTTCGCGGAGGGCAGCGTTTGCTTCCCACAGGGCGGCGCTTTCGGGGGCATCGGCGTGCTCGGCCGAGTCCACCGCTCGCTGGGAGAAGTCCCTGGCCTTCGACAATCGCCCGTAATATGCCTCCGTGTCGGATTGGGTCGAGAGCAGAAGATCCTCTGCGCCAGGTCTCCCTGTCGCCCAACTAATTTCCTGCTGCATGGTGGGATCGTCTTTTTGTAGGAATGCGATCGCGTAGGCGGCCAAACGCAGCGTCGGACCATCGAGTTTCCGCTGTTGCGCCTGTGCTAGAGCTGCCTTGGCGTCGTCGAGACGATTCAAGGAGAGATAGCTTCCGATCAGATTCGAATAACTGCCGACGCTACTTGGCGCGATGCGCAGAGAGGCCAGGGTTTCCTCTATCGCCTGTTCATATTGCCCAATCGTTATGTAGTTGAGACCCAGATTTCCGTGGGGAACATAATCCTCGGGATACTCGGAAATCCACTGCAAATAACTCCGGTTGGCTTTATCGATCTCGCCCGTCACGTTGCTGTAATAAAGAGTTTCGATGTAATACCGCTCACGATCGCTGACCCGATCCCTCAATTCGTAGGCTTTCTGGTAATCGCTTATGGCCAAACTGACTTGATCGAGGTTGTAATAGACCGCTCCAAGGGAAGCATAGGCCCTTGCAAAATTTGGGTCGAGTTCTAAAGCTCGCTTGTAGTAAGGCAGAGCGGCGGGCTCACCCTTCTCCCGCGACATTTTCCGGCCTTCCGTGAACGCCTTGAGCGCTTCCAGAGAGGAAGTTGTGGCCTGGTCTAGCGGCTTATTGAATTTTTGCACCGACACCAGAGACTCTCCCAAGCTTTCGCGCAACTGGTTTCCTGCATCTCCCAATGCCTTGAGTACATTGTCACGGCTCGCGGCCTGGGCTTCAGCGCTGGTCAGAGTATCCCCCGTCTGGCAATCCACGGCCTTCAGCCCAATCAAGTAGTGGCTGCCGGCGCTCACTATCGAGCCCTCCAGCAGCGCTTTGCTATCGCTCCGCAGGCAAATCTCGAGCGCGGTCTGATGGTTGATCCGGTCGCTCGGCTGGCGATTCATGAGTTTGAGCGTTTGGTTGACCTTTTGTTCCGAGAGTATGTTAATAAAAGGGGACTGTTCGAGCTGAATGGCAAGCGCCTGCTTAAGCGTATCGTCAAAGATGGTGTCTTCGGTCAAGTTCGTGAAGTCCGCAAGCACAACTGTGTCTGCCGCTGTCAATTTCGTGCGATGGCCAAAATGCCAGTAGACCTCAGCCGCGATCAAAACAGCGGCCACCACGCAAGCCGGCACAACAATTTTCCAGTAGAGCTTGCGGCCCACTTGGGTCCTTGGAACAGCCACGGGGGGCTGGCTCGCAGTCTGCTCGCTGCCAGGAACCTGCGCCGACCTGGAAGCGCTTGACCCTCGGGAAGCCTCGGGGGGCTCCGCGACCTTCGTGCTGCTCGCAAATGCCTGGCGGCTCGGGTCACTATCCCGGAGAAGACGTTTAAGCTCGGCCCGCATCTCCGCAGCATGCTGATAGCGCAGCTCCACGTCCTTTTCCAGGGCGCGGTTAATAATATGGTCCAGCCCTTGAGGCAAATCGGGATTGAAGCGCGCCATAGGGACCGGCGGGCGGTTTAGAATTTCCGCGAAGATCACACCGGAAGTGTCCCCTCGAAATGGCATGACACCCGTCGCCATCTCATAAAGAACAACGCCAAAGGAGAAGAGGTCTGTTCTCGAATCGAGTTCCTTACCTCGCACCTGCT